>TARA_B110000902_G_scaffold255171_1_pt1 | contig 19052 bp, 15 predicted proteins | sample TARA_B110000902 | Tara Oceans TARA_B110000902 (sample SAMEA4398009) | marine metagenome | biome: Polar Biome; feature: [SRF] surface water layer (ENVO:00010504); material: water (ENVO:00002006), including particulate matter (ENVO:01000060) such as... | depth 5 m | reverse complement strand
TTTTTTGATAACTTAATGCTCTTGGAATTTTATTATTAGACTTCTATTGTTATTCATCACACCACCGAGTCTCTATAGCGATAGAGTCCAGTTAATTTTGTATTCGTTTTCCATCATAGTTACCACTGTCCTAGCCGCAAAGAGTCTAAATCCAGACCATTATAAAGTCTCAACACATTACGTTTTATCTTTGAATACACAGCAATAATTACTCAGACAAAACACATAAATCCTCGCAAAATAATTAGATATCTGGGTAGAATGCGACCCCCTTTAAATAGATAGTTATATCTAACAAGCATATGAATAGTGATAACGCGCAAAGTATCTTCCTCAGAGTTAAGAACAATAGGAAGTTCGAGTTCTTCGTAGTTTTTATAATTATTGTTTCCGCTCTTCAAATAGGCGCAAAAACATATGAGCTATCAGCTGTTACGGTTTCTTTTATAAGAACGCTTGATATATTTATCACTCTATTTTTCCTTTTAGAAATCACTATAAGATTCGCAGCAGAAGAGCAAAAACGACTATTTTTAAACAATGGGTGGAACGCCTTTGACACACTAGTTGTTGTCATTAGCCTTATACCCATTAATGATACTGAAATGGTATTGCTCGCTCGATTAGTCCGGGTATTTCGCGTGCTGAGGATGATATCTATCGTCCCTGAGCTAAGGATTCTCATTAACTCACTAATAAAAGCTCTGCCTCAGCTGGGTTACGTGATGTTATTGATGTTTATTATCTTCTATATCTATGCGGCTATAGGCAGCTTTCTATTTGAAGATATCAACCCAGTACTCTGGGGCAACATAGCAATTTCAATGCTTACGCTATTTAGAGTGATGACCTTTGAGGACTGGACAGATATTCAATATGAAACAATGGAGACCTACCCCTTTAGCTGGATCTACTACTTATCATTCATCTTTCTGACTGCCTTCGCTTTTTTAAATATGGTAATTGGAATTCTACTTAACGTTATGGAACAAGAACGGACAAACATTAGACAGTTAGAAGCTACCGAAGAACCAACTCTGGCTGATTTACATAAAGAAATTTCAGAGCTTAAAGCCTTGATTATAAAGGGGCAGTCATTAAAAAAGACTAGAGAGATACCTTGAATATTTTTGTCTTTAGCTTCAGGCCGCTAAATAAACGATAAATCTCCCCATCATGTGTCAGCAAAAAACTATAGGACGTAGGCTGCGCCACCCACACCATTGAAGTTGATAGTTCTTTGCCAGCTCAGTCAGTGCGAATCGATAGACGATGCCCACAAGTCGAGGACGGCATTAAACTCGACCGTATGAAATACCCTTGCTTCCGGTCCCTTTGCATCGCCACTGAAACGTCCAAGGCGAGCAGCACAGTCGAAGAAGCCTGGTGCAGGCAAGCCGTCGCGCCACTTACTAATGACCATTGCCGCGATGAGGGGCCGGCCAGCTGCTGCATCCTCGGCCATGAGTTGCTGTAATGCCTCCGTGACCTGATGAATAGTGTTCGGAGGGGACAGTAGCAGCTGTTTGGCGACCTCTCGATAGATAATCGGTAAGCGCCGCCTGGCGAACGATTGAAGCAGCGTTCGAAGCCGAGGTGCGAGCATTTCAGACGAAGTGTCCGCGACGTTAATTAATGCGGTGGGCCCTGAAATTTTATCAGTCATGGCATGGTCCTAAGAAAGTTGAGCAGTCTTGAGATATATAGACGGTGAAAACTGCGATTAATGCTACGCCGCCCAAATTAGCTATTTTTTACATATGGTTTTTGCACACTAAATAGTTACTAACCCCGAGGGGTGAAATTGTTCGACATTAATGGCCGAGATATTAGCTACTCCCTCGCCTACTTGTGCCTAACTAACCACTTTGTTCAACAAACATTCGGTATAACTCGGTGGCCGCGTTATTTAGAATCAGTCTAGCTTGCTGCAAAAGTACTTTTCGTTGCTGTAAACTAAATACCACTGCAAATTGGTAATGATTAACAGCGGTAGAATAACCGATAAAATAAATAGATCACCGCACACATTTTTTCGCCGTTTTTTCAAGTACCCAAGCACGCTGACTATCTGTCAGTATAGATTTCTGTTTGCTGTTTGCTGCATGTAAAGGCATTAGCGCCTATTAGTCCCGTTTAGTATTGTGCGGCACAGTCATAGCTTATTGCGGGGGCGATACAATAGTAACCATGAACAAAAAAGCCCGCAAAGCTAGCTTTGCAGGCTGCTAAATAAAGGCATTATTACAACATCGAACGGCCTTTATTAGCGGCAATACGCAGACGTAATGCATTTAGCTTGATGAAGCCTTCGGCGTCTTTTTGATCATAAGCACCGGCATCATCTTCAAAGGTGGCGATATTTTCGTCAAACAATGAATTCTCTGATTTACGGCCAACCACAACAACATTACCTTTATACAATTTAAGCCTAACCACACCGTTTACAAACTGCTGTGAATCGTCAATAGCAGCTTGGAGCATGGCGCGCTCTGGACTCCACCAGTAACCGTTATAAATAATGTTGGCATAACGCGGCATTAACTCATCTTTCAAATGCGCTACTTCGCGGTCTAAAGTAATTGACTCAATTGCGCGATGGCCTTTCATCATAATGGTGCCGCCTGGCGTTTCGTAACAGCCGCGTGACTTCATACCAACGTAACGGTTTTCAACCAAATCTAGGCGGCCAATACCATTGGCGCCGCCGACAGTATTCAAATACTCAAGTACAGTAGCTGGGCTCATTGAGATACCATCAATGGCGGTGATGTCACCTTGTCGATAAGTCAGCTCGATATAAGTTGCCGTGTCTGGCGCCGCTTCTGGCGCAACCGACCAACGCCACATCTCTTCTTCTGGCTCCCAGAATGGATCTTCTAAGTTGCCACCCTCATAGGAAATATGTAGTAAATTAGCATCCATTGAATAAGGTGATTTTTTCTTGCCGCCAGCATAATCAACCGGAATGTCACGGTCAGCACAGTACTGCATTAGCGTTTCTCTGGAGGTTAAGTCCCACTCCCGCCACGGCGCTATAACTTCAATACCGGGTTTAAGCGCATAAGCGCCTAGCTCGAATCGGACTTGGTCATTACCTTTACCGGTAGCTCCGTGTGAAATTGCATCAGCATTGGTGTCGTTGGCAATTTCAATTAAACGCTTGGCAATTAGTGGGCGCGCAATAGAAGTACCTAATAAATACTCACCTTCGTAAATAGTGTTAGCGCGGAACATTGGAAAGACAAAATCACGTACATATTCTTCACGCAAGTCATCAATGTAAATTTCTTTAACACCCAGAGCTTCAGCTTTAGCGCGGGCGGGCGCGACTTCTTCGCCTTGACCAATATCGGCAGTAAATGTTACTACCTCACACTGATAAGTATCTTGCAACCAACGAACAATCACCGAAGTGTCCAAGCCACCTGAATAGGCTAAAACGACTTTATTGATATCCGACATGTTCTACTCCAATGATTAAACTAGGCCAACTTAACGCTTATGCCCAAAAAGGCGCGTATTCTATACTTTTTACAATGGTTTTCCCACCCAGATAGGCCCCAACACTGTTGCCAATTGCCCTAATACGATAGAATGGAGTCAGACAGCAAAACGAGAAAGCCATGCAAGAATTAATTATTATCCAACCCGACGACTGGCATATTCACCTCCGTGACGGTGCTGGTTTAGCGCGCACTGTTGACGATGTTAGCAGAATATTTGCCCGCACTATAGTTATGCCAAACCTTAGTCCACCAGCTACTAAGGCAGCCGCGGTAATGAAATACCGCGACCGGATACTGGCCGCCTTACCCAGCGGCCGTAACTTTGAGCCCTTAATGGTGCTTTATTTAACTGACAACACTAGCGCAGAAGACATTAGAGAAGCGGCAGCGAACCCGTATATTCATGCTGCCAAACTTTATCCCGCCGGTGCTACTACCAACTCAGACAGTGGCGTAACTGATGTAAAGAAAATTTATCCAGCACTTACTGCCATGGAAGAATATGGAATCAAGCTGTTGATACATGGTGAGGTTACCGATAATCATATTGACATATATGATCGAGAAAGGGTGTTTATAGAAACTATATTGGGCGATATTGTTGACCGCTACCCAAAGTTGAAAATCGTGTTTGAGCACATTACTACCAAAGATGCTGTAGATTTTGTTATCAATGCACCAGCTAACGTTGGTGCCACCATTACTCCACAACATTTGCTTTATAACCGCAACGACATGCTGGCTAGTGGTATTCGTCCCCATTATTTTTGCTTACCGATTTTAAAGCGCAATATTCACCAGCAAGCCTTAATAGCTGCTGCAATCAGCGGTAATCAAAAGTTCTTTTTGGGCACTGACTCAGCGCCACATACCAAGAATACCAAAGAGGCAGCTTGTGGTTGTGCTGGCTGCTACACATCAAATACTGCCCTAGAACTATATGCGCAAATATTTGAAGATGCGAACGCGCTAGATAAGCTAGAGGCCTTTGCCAGCTTTAATGGTCCAGACTTTTATAATCTGCCTCGCAATACCGCCAAAGTAAAACTTAGCCGCCAATCCCAAGTTATTCCTGCTAGCTTAGATTTTGCTGGAGAAGAACTCGTACCTTTGCTTGGGGGCCAAACTATCTCTTGGCAAGCCGAACTTATTTAACGGAAAACTTAATGTCTAACGAATTTGAAAGTGACACAAAAAAAACTAAGCTGGGCCGACGATTTCGTGGTTTTTTACCCGTAATAGTCGATTTAGAAACAGCAGGTTTTAACAGTAAAACAGATGCTTTACTGCAAATAGGCATGAGCATGGTAGACATGGATGCCAGCGGGAAACTGTTTAGAGAGCAAAGTTTCTTCTACCAGGTGAAGCCATTCGAGGGTGCCAATCTTGAACAAGCAGCGTTGCAGTTCACCGGCATCGATCCTTTTGCTCCTAGCCGAAAAGCCATGGCGGAAGATTTAGCGCTTAAGGAAATGTTTGGCCATGTGCGTACTGCAATTAAAAAGCACGGTTGCACACGCGCTATTTTAGTCGGCCACAATGCACATTTCGATCAAAGCTTTTTAAACGCTGCAGCCGAGCGGCAATTAATCAAGCGCAACCCTTTCCATCCGTTTTCAAACTTTGACACGGTAAGCCTAGCGGCCCTTGCCTACGGCCAGACAGTATTGGCTAAAAGCTGTGAAACCGCCGGCTTAGAATTTGATAATAAACAAGCGCACTCAGCTGACTACGACGCAGAGAAAACCGCAGACTTATTTTGCCTAATCGTTAATCGCTGGAAAGACCTAGGTGGCTGGCGCGACAGTATTATTTAGTCCTGAGCTAATATGTTCTCATCGGCTTTAGCAAATACATCTGCCGTGGCGCTAATAAAATCTTCTACGCTAATACCATTAGCCACAATAACCACTGGTGGATACATTGAACCTGAATAGTTAACACCAGCACTAAACTTATCTACCCCAATCACTAAATCAGCACTGACTAACAAAGTCACCATAACACCCATCACTAACGACGCTATTGACTGAACTCGCCGGCGCAGTGAAGTGACTAATACCAAGCACGCATAAAAGTAGTAAGCAGTTATAACGCCAGCTAATAATGAACCAATGATGAAAATTAGCTTGGGGTCGTTTAAATTAAACCCTAACAGGCTAATCACCAGATCAAATAACCACATCAACACACTGGCCTTTAACAACACAGTTAGCAGTGGTAAAAACCGCTCTTCGTGGCGTAGTAAACGAGATAACAAAGCCCAGAATCCAGCAATAAACATAAAACTAGCAGCGGCGACTAGTGCCTCGGTAAACACAATGGTCCAGCGCACCTCACTCGCAGATGACACATAAGCCTCAGCCGCCTGTAACACCACTGCTAGTAGCATTAAGCCCACACAAACAGATAACCGCCCGCTACTAATTAAACTAGATTCGAAATCATTGACATTTTTGGCTGCCGGCACTGCATAAGTTGCGTCGAAGATTTTTAACCGCGTTTTACCAACAACCAACGCTTCACCTGATTTAACAACTGCCTCTTGATAAGGATTATCAGCATCAACGATGCGCCAGTCACCGTTTTCATTGGCTTTTATGTGAACATGCTCGGCCTTAACATAAGGATCATCTAGCAGTAGGTCGTTATTGTAACCACGTCCTACCGTAAAACTATCACCTGGCATACGCTGGCGAGATAACAGCCGGCCCGCTTTTGAGTGTACTTCGACTACTGGTCCCATCGTGCCACCTTCATAAACCGGCGGATAAACCGAGTCGCCTCATCCATACCGACACCCGACAAAGTAAAATGACTAACAAAGGCCTTGGTATTATTGGCAAGCGACCCCTGCACAAACAACACATCATATAAGCCGTCAAAATGTTTATACGCTCGTGTGCAAAACACTGCCTTACTGTCAGCCTTATGATTGCTGCCTGATATTAATTTTTGCTGACAAGAAAAATTACCAACATTATCACTAGTGGCTCGATTGCCCGGCATAAAAGAAGAAAAAATCCTTTCATATTCGTGACTAAAGCGCCATATATCTAACTCAGCAGACTCTAGCCAGAAAAACTCTAGCTCTAACTTACCGGTTCTAAAGTCACGCCCAACATATATATCTTGCTCCGTCTCACAACGCTTAGAAACCGAATCAAATAAATTCTTTTTATTATCATCAGTGTAACCCCAGCATTTTATAAAAGGCGGTATCTCTCCAACGGCCGTAGCTTCGCCAATAGCGCTAGTTAGCCACTGTTGCGCTAACATACTATTAATTAGTAGCGCCTGCTGAGTAGTTAATTGCTCAGTCATCCGCTGATCAAAATCAGTCACCATATCATTTACATAGTAATGCGCTAATAAATTTTTCAACGCTGTTACTGGCACTAAAAAACTTACTTGATTGCCAGCGGTCGCCACATTGCTACCCACCACATGGCCGGCCGCATTCATTGATGGACCTCCGCTCATTCCAGAGTTAAGCGAACCAGAAAAATGAACACGATCAATACTCGCGGCAGGGATGCCATTGTAGGTGCCGGGTATAACAGTAATACCTAAATCCAACGGATATCCCATCGAATAAATTGGTTGGCCTTTAGCGGGCATGTTCTCTGCCAAAACAAATGGCTGACTTGCTAGATTTTTACCGGCAAGTAGTGCCAAATCGTTCACTACGTCCACATCAACTAGCGTTAACACACCCTGTTTACCGCTATCAGTTTCATATTCAATGCGAAACTTTTCTGGCCGCTCGATATAGTTAGATACCACATGATAATTTGTCGCCACAGTGCCTTTTTCATCGACCACAAAACCAGTGCCGGTGGATGACTTTTGATTAGAGGCAATATCGATAATACGAATTTGAAACACACTGTCATGTAATTTACTAAACAACTGTGATGAGTCGATGGACTGAGCATTGACGGAGAAAGAACAAGCAGCAATCCACAATAAACTTAAAATACTCATCGCTACGCGCATGGCTAAAATAGATTTAAAAAAACTGGCAACCAAATAAACCTCTTCTTAAAGTAAAAAAAATGTGGGCAAGCCCACATTCTTAACTGCAACATTTAGGCTAACTTATAACTTGTCTGCGTTCTCAGCTAAGTATGAAGCAACACCTTCTGGTGAATCAACCATTCCTTTGTCGCCTTTAGTCCAACCAGCAGGGCAAACTTCACCGTGTTCTTCGTGGAACTGCAAAGCTTCAATAAGACGCACTAATTCATCGATGTTACGACCTAGCGGCAAGTCATTAACAGTTTGTGAACGTACATTGCCTTCTTTATCAATAATGAAGGCACCACGGAAAGCCATACCGCCTTCAGACTCAACATCATAGCCGCGACAGATATCATGATTTATATCAGCTGCCAAAGTATAGCTAAGAGCGCCGATGCCGCCGTTATTAATATCGGTATTACGCCAAGCGTTATGAGTAAAGTGAGAGTCAATAGAAACACCGACTACCTCAACACCTAGCTCTTTAAATTTATCCATACGGTGATCAAGAGCGATTAGCTCTGACGGACAGACAAAAGTAAAATCTAAGGGATAGAAAAACACTAAACCATATTTGCCTTTCATCGCTTCTGAACGTGTATATTCATCAACAATTTCACCATTTGCTAATACTGCTGCACAGGTAAAATCTGGTGCTGGCTTACCAACTAAAACTGCCATTTTAAATCTCCTCAATTAATAATTATTTTCTATCACTTTAAAACCCCTGCCAAACACAGGGTTTTTGTTATGCAATGACTAAAAAAACCAATCATACCTCGCCAATACAATCACGCCTACTCTTTGTTGGGGCTACTAAGACAATTTCAACTCCATATAGGTATGTGCGTATACTTGCCCAAATTTACTGCGCAAATCTTTCTTATTAAACGCTACTTCGATATAGCCTAAGCGTTTCTATAACTAGTGAGCTGTTAGGTTAGTTTCAGTAACATCTAGGCTTGCCAAAGTACAGCCTGCATCTCTTACCAAACTTGCTAAATGATTCATTAACTTCGCATCTAAACCAAGCCCTTGCTGGCTAGACAATACGCCACCATGCCTAATACAGACCACATCCTTGCCGGTAGGGTTAATCACTGATTCGATTTTAAACTCTCTCATCAACACCCCTATCGTCCTGCGCAGCCGTAAAAACCGCCATATGATAAATAGCTGTCAGCACAAACGCCGAATTATTACCGTTATGATAATAAGCTGTAATCGCGACTACTTCGCCATCATGTTCCATCTCGATATGGTTATCTCAACCGAATTCACCGCTGCCAAGCCTAAATCAATAGACTAGCAAAGCTAAGGCTTGAACTTCATAATCGACTGAAAATACATCCTTAAAGCGGCCGCACCAGAGGTAAAAATCAGCGGTACGGCGATCTCTTCATCAGCAATAAGCGCTGGGCTGAAGACAACATTCATTACGCTAAACCTTTGCTACCACGCTGAACCTGCTTAAATGTACCAGACGGTATCTTCAGGCCCTCTTGCCACATCTAACCCCATATTAAAGCCATACTGCTTAGCAATCAGATAACGAAATCCAACCCCTTTACTGATCCGAGAGCTTTCATCAGAAAAATCAGCGGTTGAATTTGCTACCCTCCCTGCGCCAGCAAAACCCAATAGACTTCAACGGTAATTTGCCTGCCATGTCAGTTCGCCTTCTACCGTCGCCACATGAGAGCCTTGGTACCGTGCAGCTGGAATTCCACGCATATTGATACCCGGTGTAGCGAAGGGAGGTAACCGCTCATTTGTATCGGCTATCTCAGCAACAACATGAATACCCATACGCCAATCCGCACTGAGCTGAGCTGAGCTGAGCTGAGCTGAGCTGAGCTGAAAGTAGTTTTGCCCATCTAATCGATACCCGTCATATTCAATATCACTACCGATAGAATCCCGATAAGCAACATAAGATAGCTGATACAGCGCACCCCTGGTTGGAGTAAAAATATTATCTCTAGTGTCATAATCAATACCTACACCTAAGCCAGAAGTTGCCACTTCTTGAGCTAAAAAGCCACTTAGCTCAGCAATGACATTTTGAACACCTAGAGTAACCATACTCTCAGCAAAGGCAGCATTAACGGCCAAATCAGCCTTTATATAACGCTGTATTGGTCCGACATATAATGGCCAGCCCCCCGTTTTAAATTTCACAGTCTGAAATATGCCATAACCTTTGGTAGAAATTGACAGCGGCCTAGTCAAATCGATGGCGCCAAAATTATAATAATCTAGGTCTATATCTGAATAGATAGCTCCACCTGAATAACGTACTTTACCCTCATTAAAAAAACCTAAATGATCAAATCCTGCTGCGTAAGAGCAGTTACCTATATAGGCAACACCGACAGCAGACACACTTGGAGGAATTAAGTACTTGGCAGTATTGTCACTTTACATGCCCTTTTTTCTGCTTGCAGCTGCCGCTTTATCTTCATCGAAAAAACCCCATTAAGCCTAACCCGCCATCAACTGTAGACTCTGTAATTACAACAGGCACCGGCAAAAAACTATAGGCATAGTCGGTTAAATAGTGTGATATATCAAAGCTTTCATCTACTGGGCCAAAAAATTGCACCGACAAAACAGCCGCATTAACACTAATAGTTAAGCCTAAAAAATATTACTCAATATAAATGAAGGCAGCAGAATTTTGTGGGCAAAGTTTTTATGTGACATAGAAGCCATAGCTATTTAAAGACGCTCATTAGAAGAAAAATCGAAGCTACTGGGTTATAAAAAATTATCAATCTAACAACAATGTACTTAACAAAGAAGACCATTTACGTTGATGACTAGCCACAACTAAACAACAAATATTCGAACTTTGTATCTATGAACTGTCATAACTACAAACAATACTCCTAATATTGCCTCTAACAACAAACTAAGCCATATTAGCCACACGATAAAAAAAATAGAACTCGGAGACATGCAAGTGCCCCAAGACAATGATCCTTATGCGAAGGCTAGTAGCCGTTATTACGCCCTCGTTTTACTTACCATTATTTACTCTTTCAATTTTATCGACAGACAATTGCTGGCTATTCTGCAAGAGTCGATAAAAGCTGATTTAGGCCTATCTGACGGGCAGCTAGGTTTATTGACTGGTTTTGCTTTTGCAGTTTTTTATGTAACGGCTGGCCTGCCTATTGCGCGCTGGGCCGACCGAGGAAACCGCAGTAATATTGTAGGGCTTTCGCTATTCACTTGGAGCTTTATGACCGCCCTTAGTGGCTTCGCGCAAAACTACTGGCATTTATTGTTAGCGCGCATTGGTGTGGGCGTCGGCGAAGCCGGCGGCAGTCCTCCTTCGCATTCAATAATCTCTGATATATTTCCACCGGAAAAAAGAGCCAGTGCAATGGGCTTTTATTCAACCGGGGTAAATATTGGCATTTTATTTGGCTTTTTACTTGGTGGCTGGTTAAACGAATTCTTTGGCTGGCGGATAGCTTTCATCGTAGTAGGCGCACCGGGAGTTTTACTGGCATTGCTAGTTTGGCTTACTTTGCCAGAACCGATTAGGGGGATGGCTGATGCTAAGCAAAAAGAAATTGAGCACTCCTCATTCAAAGACGTCATTAGCCTATTGTGGCAAAGTCGGTGTTTTAGATATTTAGCCTTAGGCGCTAGCCTACAAGCATTTGCTTCGTATGCATCATCTAACTGGATGGCGTCTTTTATTATTCGCAGTTATAACATGCCAACTGGTGAACTAGGCACTTGGCTGGCGCTAACCATGGGGCTGGCTGGCGCTATTGGTGTCTTTGGCGGTGCAGTTTTAGCTGACAAATTAGCGTTAACAGACAAACGCTGGTATGCCTGGTTACCAACCATTGCCGGTTTTATTTGTGTGCCGTTTATAATAGCTTCTTTTCTAGTTGATGACGTTTATTTAGTATTATCGCTAACAATAATCCCCGGCCTACTGTTCAATGTCTACTTAGGCACCACTATTGCGACCACTCATAGCTTAGTTGGCGCACGTATGCGCGCTACTGCATCGGCAATTTTGTTTTTGATTTTAAATATTATAGGCCTTGGATTAGGCCCGTCGTCGGTCGGTATTATAAGTGACTTTTTACAACCAAGTCTTGGTGTTGAGTCCTTGCGTTATGCAATGCTATCGGTAATACCGGCAGCGGTATTTTTATCGGCTTGCTGCTTTTACTTGGCAGCAAAAACCTTGCGTCAAGATGTGGCTAATGCCCCGAGTTGATGATTTAAGGTAGCTGACATTAATAATGCCCGACGGCAGTGATGCAAGCTGCAGTCGGGATAAATAATGTAGAAAAAGTACTTAGCCTGCAGGAAAAAAGCTAGAAATAGCGTAAAATATCTGCCTTTCATTACTAGCAAAATATTTGAGCGGCTCACACTATGTATGAAGGCTTTACCACCAGCTTGATTTTAATCGAATATTTAACCGTAATCTTATCTGGCATAGGACTGCTTCTCGTTGCCAAAATTATTTATCGAGGCAGTAATTCAGCAGGTCAAACAGCGATGTTTGGTGCGCTTTTGATTATTACTGGTGGCCTGTGTAATGCAACATCGCAACTTTTAGGTACGCTAAATAATAGCGAGCATGATCTTCTTAGCGAACTATTGTGGCTGCTGAAGGGGCCTGGTTATACCTTAGTCTTCGCAGCCGTTTTACAGTGGTCACTACATGCGAGTCATAAAGCACCAAAAGCTCTGCCTGCTTTAATGGCAGTAATCGTATTGAGCAGCGCCATAGGCCTAGATGATTCTAACCCTGAAAACCTACTGAGCTTTTTTATATTATTAGCTGCAACGGTAGTCTTCTTCAGTGGTGTAATAATTGTTTTCATTGGCCATGGCATCAGGAAAAAACTGTATTTCTCTGTAAGCTTACTGATTTTAAGCCTCTGTATGAATTTAGTTACGCCACTATTAATACAAAACTTGAACTTATTTGCTAATTTCCCATGGCTTACCACCGTTATAAATACCGCAACTCAGCTATCCTTTGCTGCAGGCATGTGGCTTATTTATAACGCTCACTTAAAAGATAAAAAGAAGCCGCATTAGCGGCATCTTTTAGTTTTTAGTATAGTTAGTTATTTATTAGTAGTTTTTTGTTGTTTTTTTCGCTCCATCATTCTAGCCATTAACACTTCCATTTCAGCTAAATTTAACTGACCGTCGTCATCTTCATCAAGCAGTTTCCATTTCCAGCCGATTGAATCTCGCAATCGTTTTGGCATTTCAGTCTCACTAATTAAACCATCCATATCTGTATCGATCACGCCCATCCATTGAGCCGTCTCACTAGTCAAATAACTATGTATAGGTTTGCTAGAAGTCTCATCTACCCAAGAATAACTAACCGATCCGTACAACATTTCATCTTCTGACTGCAGCCCCCAAGGCACTCTGCGACCGGGGTCTGGATTGCCGGGGTTATTCGCCGAATTGTCATAAAGAGTACGATGAATAATTTTTGTACCTGCGGGTACAGATTTAGGTTCAGTAAATACATACGTACGCTGCCAGTTAAAATCATAATTAGGCACCGACAAAATTGTTTCTTTACTGCCATCAGGGTAGATTAAATCAAAGCTAGAACTTCGGCCGCGATAATGCGCATGCGGCACCAAGCCATAAATAACGGCATCATTCCAAAATTCAAAATAAGCTTTTTCTTCATGCTTTGCTGCATAAGGTGGAATACTCAAACGCGAATTTGCCACTACATGGTTGCGCAAAAAATTCTGTGGCGGCTTGTCGGCAAAGTACAAACCGATTTTAGTTGTATCTGTACTCTTCTTGCCGTAGGGCGTGTAGTGTATCTGCAACAAATACACACCACCTTTAGGTACAAACACGCCAGTGCCTTCAGGCATATGCGCTGATTCATTTCCTGGAGCATAACCCATAATATAGTTTTGAAAAACATTCTCTAAGTCATCTGCTTGCGGCGGTTGGTCAGCTGAACCAAGCAGCACATGATGCACTGCTTGCGTATCGCCAGGCACTACAGTTGCAGCGACTACCCAAGCATCTTTGTCCAAAGTATTGGCGACTACCGGGAACTGATATTCAACAATACCGCTTGCTGGTACGTCGAATGCAGGTACTTCGACGATCAAGTCAGGCTCACCTAATGGCCATTGCTGTTGACTAGGCTTAAACGCCACTAGCGGGTCTTCACCATCACCACGTTTTGCACCGGCTTCAATCCAATTGATGAGTATGTTGGTTTCTTCGGCGCTTAAACCCGCATCATGTTGCCATTCACCTATCTCTGGATCTGCATGCCATGGTGGCATGCGTTTAGTACGCACCACTTCCCGCATCATCGGTGCGAAACCTTGCACCATTCGATACTCACTCATTGCCCAGGGCGCAATACCACCTTGCTGATGACAAGCCACGCAGTTATTTACTAGTAGCGGAGCAATGGTATCGCTATAGCTGATCTCTTGATCACGACTCGGGAAATTAACTATACAGCCGACTGATTTCACTTCAGATACCGCAACTTGCTCTCCGGCTAATACTGCATCTAACGCGTTTTTTACATAGTGCTCACTGGCTTCTTTTTTCTGTCGCTCGTAATAAACTCGGTCATTAATGGCACCTCGATAACTAATTTCACGACTAACCGCATTGATCACTAATACTTCAGCAGTGCGGGTCACCCCTAATGATGGCCCGATAATTTGTGCACTATCGATCAATATTGGCATCTCAATACCCCACTCTAGTGCTTCGCTAGCAATAGTTTCGCGGCTGTCTTGTAAGTTCGCATTAAGCATTAAAAAACGCACGCCCTTGGCTTCATATTCATCGCGCAAAGCGTTGAAGTCAGGCAAAATTGAACGAATAATCTGGCAGCCGTTGCCATGAATCATCACCACAATCGCTTTTGACTGTTTGTCATAAAACAAATCTTGAGCTTCACCGTTTTGGTCCAACAGTACAAAGTTATCTACTGCACTACTGATCGGTGAAAGCAATAAAGCCCAAAAACTGACACACACAAAGACCACTCTTTTACTAAATTTAATCATAATTCGCACATTTTTAATAAGGTTTAACCTAGATTGAAATTCTAGAACTAACAGCGTAGGTAACGAAATGTTTCGGTAAATTCAGCAACCATTAAAATTCATAACCGACACTGACAACAAAACGCTTATCATCCTGTTGCGGAAGATTTCCTATATCATCTGCTATAGGCTCTTCAATCCGATCCCAGTAGTACATTAATTCAATATCAAAGTCTTTAATTAGCTCTATCTCTATACCTGTTTTAAGGTGATGGATTAAGCCGCCGGCGGCGCGACTCACAGCTTGAATATCATAAGCAAAAGTATATTCGATATCGTCAGTGATATCCCAGTCAAGCTCTGTACTCATGGTAGCGATAAAAGTTTTCTCTTTATCTTCCTCACTCACCTCTACGCTATCAAACTTTGTTACTTGATAACCCGGCCCACCAGCTATTTCCCAAGAAAATTTCTGGTCATCAAAGAAAAGATAACCTATCTCAGTTGATCCGGTAATGCGCGAATCAGTATTTTGAAATTGGTCACGGAAATATTCAATATTCGCCACACGCCAAAAAAGGCGATGACTTAAAAACCAATCAAAGCCACTATTTAAACGATGATTATTGGTTGTTTCAAAACCTGACTGCTCGGAAAAATTGCCGATGTAGGTATTTATTAAACGAGACTGAGCTGTTCGACGCTGAGTATCAATATCAATAAGCAGGTCTTTTTGATTAGTATTTCCCTCACGTAAAGTCATACCAAGAGACACATTGCCTGACCAATAATTAATTTCTTTTAAACCACTAGTGGCGGCGAGAGAGACAACCATATAGCGCTTTATTATTTCAGTCCTGTCACCTCTGCGTACTTTTACAGAATTGCCGTCTATCTCAAGCTTGCCGCGAATAATACGTCGATCAAGTAATCTAAGGCTATGCTCTTTATTGGTTATCACTTCAGCCACATCTTCTTCATCAAATGTTAGTAAACCTAGCTCGTCGGAGTCGAACTCAAACTCGCGATCGTACATTGCAATCAGTTCACCTTTCAGCCACTCCTCAGAGGTCAATTTTAACCAGTCATAGTTTTTTAACATTGAAGCAGGTGGCCGCCAATTTTGATTCAGCTCAGCTTCAGTTGTTTTTATTATAATATTCTCAGCCGCGTTTAACTTAATACTAAAACACGCGCTAGCGACCAACACCGCATATAAAGCCAGCTTCATACAAAAAACTTCCTTTCTTAAAAGTAAACAAAATGCCCTTAACTGGCTAAAAAATTGAGCTTAGCCTGCAGCATTCAGCGCCACAGTGAGTATCATAAATAAAAATGGCGAGATATTAAATTATAATATTTTAATAGCGATCCTCGTTTACTATTAACTATAGTACAGGCAGTGAAACCTTAGGTATTTTACCGAGCACTAACTTGCCGCGCCATTTGTCAACACACTAGCTGCCTTCTCAATGGTAGCGCAAACCCTCGCTACGCTTATTAAACCCTAAGCCAAGCGCAGCGAACCTGTATTAGGCAAGCCGTTTACAATATCTGAACCCTAAACCAAATATAGCCCCGAAAGCTAACATCAGAGCTTACGGAGATCACATCAAGCTGTCATAATCGGCCTTTACCTTCTGCAAAAATACTGCAGGACATCAATTTAAATATGCAGGGTTAGCCATTTATAAAAATAATAAGATTATTCACTGCATTTATTATTTCAAGCCTAGCACCAAGCCCATCGGTTGCACCCACTAAAATTCACCAGCTTCAAACCGAAGTTATTAGAACTGAATTGCGTATTCCCGATCAAGAAACCGGGGTCTTCACCCGTGCAAGCAAGACTGAAGTCGAAGAAGGCGATATAGTTTTATGGCAATATCGCTCAGGACGTCACCGCCATCAAACAAATACCAGCCGAAATCGGCACTAAGTTTGGGGTAAGGTTTAACCCTGGCGGTAAAAGCCGCGACCAAGCTAGAATTAAAATGTTATATCTCACTCCCGGCGTAGTTGATGACAAAGGCTACCGACCCGATAAATATGAAGCATTGTATATAGTTAACCCCAGCTTATCTGATCATCTAATGACCTTCGAAATGACCGAAACCTATGAGCAAATGGAGGGGACTTGGACCTTTTTGATCTTTGAAGAAGATTGACTTTTATCTAAACAACAATTCGAACTGATCAGCCCTCAAGAGCACTAATAGACTGCTTACTTCTGCGCTCGCTTGACTACCAAGCCAACCAATCTAAGGGCGCAAGCTAATGACTCTATGGCGTAAGTCGTTATACTGGAGCCCTGACAGATAAAAATTTAATAAAACACTCTGGATGCACAATGCTAAAACACTCTTCAGCCATACTTAATTCTCTCTCCATCAGCTTAATACTTAGTATATTTTCCGTCTCATCTAACGCGGATGACACCGCACAGTGGCCTCAATCTATCGATGGTCAAGGCGGTACCGTAACAGTATATCAACCGCAGCCAGAAGCGCTGAGTGGTAAAACTATAACTGGCCGAGCCGCCATGTCGATTAAGTTAACCAACCAAAAAGATCCTATCTGGGGCGTATTTTGGTTTAGTGCTGATATAGAAACCGATCGCAGCGATGACTCTGCAACGATTTCTAAACTTGAAGTGAAAGAAGTTCGCTGGCCTGACTCAAAAGATGCTGGCGAAGAACGTTTTTCAGCGTTTGTGGAAAAAGAATTAGAAGACAGTGTTTTTATAACAACTATTAGTCAATTAAACGCTACTTTAGCAGCCTCTGATAAAGCGCAGAAGAGTTTAGAAGACTTAAAACACGATGCGCCAGATATTATATTTTCAAATGAATTGGCAGTATTACTAAGTTATGACGGCAAGCCAAAATTTCAGGCTATAGAACAAACGAAATATCTACGCGCAGTTAATACCCCGTTAGCTGTAGCCAGCAATCAAACAGAAACCGAATTTTACTTAAGCAGTGGCACTGGATGGTATACCGCCGACGATGCTATGGGTCCCTGGAAAACAACCAAAGACGTACCCAGTGATTTAGTAACACTAGTTAAGCAAAAAGACAGTAAAAATACTAAGACGCCTATTATTATTACTACTACCGAGGCGACTGAATTAATCTCTACCGATGGCAGCGCCAAATGGGTAAGCCTAGTTGGCGGCAAAATTATGTACGTAGAAAATACTGAAACACCGTGGCTACGCGAATTAGCTAGTGGCTATATGTATGTGCTGCTATCGGGGCGCTGGTTTGAGAGTAAAACGCAAGATGGACCATGGGAATTTGTTCGGCCTGACAAATTGCCCAAAAGCTTTAGTGAAATTCCAGCCGAATCTGAACTTGGCGGTTTACGCACATCCATAGCAGGCACAGACGAAGCCAACGAAGCGGTTATGGATACGCAAATCCCACAAACCGCAGCAGTAAAACGCAGTGGCACAACGATAATCGTTGACTATGATGGCGAACCGAAATTTGAGCCTATTAAAGGTACAGAAGTGTCCTCTGCAGTAAACACTGCATCGCAAGTATTAATGGTCGATCAAAAATACTATGCGGTAGAAGATGCCATCTGGTATGCAGCCAGTAACGCTAAGGGCCCATGGGTAGTCGCAGAAGAAATCCCCGCCAATGAAATTGCCACAATCCCTTCTAGCTCGCCCGCTTATAACACCTCTTTTGTAAATATTTATGGATCAACAAAAGAAGTGGTATACGTCGGTTATACCCCAGGATATTACTGGTCATACCCTTACTATGGTGTGCCCGTCTATGGCACAGGTTGGCATTACCCAGCTTACTATAGTCCTTACTATTATTACCCATACCCACGTACATGGGGTATGCATGTAGGCTATAGCTACGGTGGTGGCTGGCATTACGGCGTTTCATGGGGCAGCCCGTTCTTTAGGGTCGGGGTTAGCTGGGGCGGCTATAGTCATGGTTATTATGGCGGTTACCATAATCACAACAATATTGTAATTAACAACACTGGCAATATAAATATTGGCAACAATGTAAATGTTAATAAAAGTCGTGTTAACGGCATAAAAAGTGATCGAGCTAATAATATTTACAAAGATAGCCGTGTAAAAGATAAGATTTCTACTAGCAAAAATCTAAAAGACGCAGATTTTAAGTCGTCATCTGCTGCCGGTAAAGCCAACAATGTTTTAGCTGACCGCAATGGTAATGTGGTACGCAAAGACAATGATAAATGGCAGTCAATGGACAATGGCAGATGGCAGGATATTAGAAATAGTGATATTTCCAGGGGCCAAATTAAAGATCGCGCAACTAACTTTAATAGAGACAGTCGGAGTAGCGATACTCGGATTAACAACAGTAATTTTGATCGTTCAAATGTACAGAATAGAGCGAGCAGCATTGATCGTTCAAAGGTACAAAGTAGAGCCAGTAGTGTTAATCGCAGTAGCTTTAATCATAGCAGCATG
>TARA_B110000902_G_scaffold84202_1_pt1 | contig 19078 bp, 18 predicted proteins | sample TARA_B110000902 | Tara Oceans TARA_B110000902 (sample SAMEA4398009) | marine metagenome | biome: Polar Biome; feature: [SRF] surface water layer (ENVO:00010504); material: water (ENVO:00002006), including particulate matter (ENVO:01000060) such as... | depth 5 m | reverse complement strand
ATATTCTAACGGTATATATGTATTATATATATCATATGATAATAAGACAATAATACACAAAATAGTTAAACAATAACCAGTTTCCGAGATAAATTTATATTTATCACAGAATAATATAATATAAACATGGCAAACAACAAATTTTACGGATACACACCTGACTCTACAAAAGAGGCTGAGGGAAACCGTCTAGACAGATTAAACCCATACGAATTTAGAAAAGGAATGGATTATGAATTAACATCCGCTGGGTGTTCTAGATTAGCAGAATCTACTCTTGAAGAGAGAGAAAAAGCAACCGAATCTGTCCTTAAAAACCTTGAAGAAAACGGAGGATATTACACATCCTTAATTACATACGAAACTACATACAGAAATTCAGACGATAAGCCAACATTTAAAAAATGGCTTTCAGAACAAGAAGATTTTAAAATGAAAGAAGTAGATGAGAAATTTGACAATGACAAAATGGTAGCTTTGAAAGAAACTATTAAAACAAAGGTCAGAGAGATGATGCAAGAAAGTTTGGATGGTAAAGTTGATGATGAAGTTAAAGTAGATTTAGATGGTATTCCTACTATTGATGGTGAGGATTTTGAACAAGATACTGCTGATGTTAAAGCGGATATAGATAGTGTGAATGAGGAGGATGAAGATGAGGTAATTGCTAATAATAAATCAATAAAAGGAGCAAAAGGTAAAGCTAAGGAAATGAAAGCACTAGAGAAAGAAGAAGAATTACTTAAGAAGGATAAAGCAAAATGCCAAGTTGCATTCGAAAAACCTTTAGCAAAATATGAAGATGGTAAATTAACAGCATCTGAATATTCTGACCAAACAAAAGAATATACAGATAGAATTAAAGAAATTAATAAACGTTTCAAAGAAATTGAAAAAGAAAGAAGCGATATTGATTTAGCTGAAAGATTAGGAAGAAGAGAAGTTGCAAAATCTATGATGGAAAAAACAACCCATCTTGAAATTCTTAATATTATTAAAGAAGCAGGTATCTCATTAAGAGAAGGAGCTGGTGGGATTAAAGTACATTATGAGATTGCAAAAACAGCCTATCAAGAAGGATTCATGGCAGGTTTACACAAAAATAAATAATGGACACAGTTAAAAAATATTTTAAAAGATTATGGAAGGCAATTTGGGATTCAACTAACATTGATGAACAAGCAGAAGCTACCCTTAAAGAAGCAAAAGCAAGGATTTCTGAAATGAAAAAAGAACTTGCAGATGTAAAAAAAGCAGCCAAAAACGTTATTGAGCAATCAAAAGATGTTGTTGGAGCTGCTAAAGGAAATAAACGTAAAGGAAAAAAACCTTCCAAGAAAAATAAAACAACCAAAACAAAACAATAATTCAAAAATTAACAAAAATGAAATTAAAAGAATTGCAAAAAATGATCAAAGAAGAAATGGCTTCTTTCGTATCTGAAGAAGAAACAATTGACGTAGCAGCTGATATGGATGCTCTTGATGCTCCTGAAATCGACGTAGATGTAGATGCAGGTGATATCGATTTAGACGGTGCTGAACTTGAAGGTGGATCTGAGGATGTACTAAGAGGTATCTATGATCAATTAGCTGCTTATTTTGAGACAGAAGCTGATGTAGCTGATGAGGATGAATTTGGTGCTGAAGAAGAACTTCCAATGGATGACATGGGTGGTGAAGAAGAAGCAGAAGAAGAAATCGAAGAAGGCTCTCAAGCACTTCAAGAAAGATTCAAAAAGTTAGCCAACATTATTAAATAATTCTACTATGACTCTCGACGAGTTATTGTTGGAATGGTCTTACAGAACAGACAAGGGTTACCCGGATATGGGTAGCCCCTCTGATATTCATATTTTAAGGAATATCTTAACTGAAAACGGTCTGCCTGCTGATCAAATTATTGATGAGTTAGAAGGTGAAAATGAGGAGGATGATGTAGAAATCACTACAAGTGTTGATACTCCCAAAGAAGTACCTGAAGAAGTAAAAGAGGAGAGTTCAGTATTTGATGATACCATTAGAAGGGCCTTAAAGCTTTCTGATGAAGAACCCATCCCCACTGTAAAGGGAAGGTATCAATTACCTGCTGCCTTTGGTGGATCTTTTAATATTAAAGTATCTTCGAGTGATATGGATGTATGGGATAAATTATTTGAAGTTACTCCTCCCAAAGTAGGGAAAACAACTGGTCAAACTAGGGGTTCGGGTAATGGAGAGGTCGCTCTTTATTGGTTATATAAATTTACACCCACATCTCTAAATGTAAGAGATGGAAGGGGAGGTAATAATCCTGATTTATTTATTGATAATGTAGGTGTTGAGGTTAAAAACTTCAAATCAAACGTAGGAAAAATACAAATTGGAAGATATGGTAGTAAACACCACGCCATGGCTTTACTTAGAATTGTATTAGGTATGAGTTCTTTATTATCTTCATTAAATTTTAAAGATGGAAGAATAACAGGTAAAAATGTAAGTCCCCAAACATGGACGGGACTTGAACTAATGAATGCTTTTAAGAACATTGAAAAACTTGAAGAAATCGATTTAGATCAATTAGCTAATTCATGGGGTGAGGTTTTTGGACCCATTCAATCTAATCTTAAGGCTTTACATAAAGAATTAGGAGAGTATGATGATAGTGGAGAAGCAGCTGAGAAATTAGTTAAAATGATAGTATTAGAGGTATTTGAAAATAAACCTCAAGAAGGAGGTTATATAGTTAATGTTCAATCTGGTGGTGATTGTATGTTTTATAATATTACATTCGATAAAATCCACGAAAACACAAGAATATTAAAATCTATTAGTTCTAATCAAGGTTTATTATCTGTGAATTTTAATGAACTCTTCGTTTAAAAGACTTCTGCAAAAAAACTAGGCTATGCCCAATATTTCTGGTATCCTACCACTGTAGGGGTTTTAGGGTCAAGGAGAGCGTCAGTCCGCGAACCGGTCCGCACCAGCCGCAAAATCATCCAACCTAATTATGAAATACGATCCGAAAAACATAGATAAGGCGTTAAAAAGAATGGAAGACATGGATACCTTAAAAGGTCTAGGTTCTCAACGTTCAGCCACTAATATAATGTCGTTCTTCGATGATATAGATGAGGAATATGAGTTACAAAAACAAAAATCAGCAGCTGAGGTAAAAAAGGAAGAATACCTGCAAAGCCACCAATTATTATCTACCATTATTACAGAAAATGGAACTAAAAATGAAATGACCCGTATACGGGCTTTTGGATTATTAATTGAAACCACCAACTTCCTCACAATAGATGAGGAAAGAAAAACCATGATAAAAGATAATATGGAATGGTGTAATGAAGTCTATGAGAAATACGTGGATACCCCAGAATAAATTATTACAATATACCAACTAACTAAAATAATGTTATGAAATACGAAACACAAGTACAATCAGCTATGGAAAGATTAGATCAATCATTAGCTAGATTGCAAGGTTTTATTAAAACCGGCCGTAATGGCGAAGCTCTTCAGTTTATGGATGCTGAATTAAAAGAAAGATACCAAGAACTCCAAAACATGATTACTTTATCATCTACAGGAACAATGGGTGCTAGAGGTGTCAATGGAACCCAACACATTTAAGATATGTTAACAGCAGAGCAAATTCAAATTAATTGGGACCGTTATACTAAAGTAATAACTGATTCATTCCCCCAAGAAAGAACAGACATCCTTTTACCATTTCTCAGCAAATATCAAGAAAGAATGATGATGATGCCTGCTTCAAGTAAGAACTGGTACCATTCAGCATTTGCAGGTGGTTATACAGACCATGTTTTAAGAGTATATGACTGTGCAAATAAGTTATATGATATATGGGTAGAAATGGGAGGTGATACTTCTACATATACTAGGGAAGAAATGCATTTCGCAGCTCTATTCCATGATTTAGGAAAAATGGGTCAACAAGAAGGTGAATTTTATGTACCTAACGACTCCCAATGGCATGTTGAAAAATTAGGACAAACCTATAAATTCAACACAGACATCCCTTCGATGAAAGTACCTGAAAGAACATTATTCTTACTACAGGAAATTGGATGTAAAGTAACTCAAAACGAGTTCATTACAATTAAAATCCATGATGGTTTATATGATGAAAGTAATAAATTTTACCTTATGTCTGGTCAAAAGGAAACAAGGTTAAGAAATCACTTACCATTACTTATGCATCAAGCAGATCATATGGCAGCTCAGATTGAATTCGAACTATGGAATACTGCAACTAACGCTGTACCTAAAACAGAATTAAAACAATCAAAACCTAAAAATGCCTCTAAAGCTGACAAAGCAATTAGAGCAGCAGCAAAGGTCAACCCATCAAATAACCCTAAATTAGCATCAGCAACCTTAGATGTTATAGATTCATTCTTTAAAGACTAATTATGATATTAACACTCAGTATAACATTAGCAGCAGTAATTATTACTTCTATTTTAATTATTAGAAATTTATTAGTTAAAAATGAGAGGTTATCTGATTTTATTGCTAAACAAAGTGACGCTATCAATACTTGTCGTTTGAAATTGAAAGAAATAGATGATAAGGGATTCTTTGAATCAGATGATATGATTGGGTGGTTTTTCAAAGCACTAAAAGATATTCAAGAATCGTTAAACGAGTTTACACTAAAATAAAAACTTAATGTCAAATTTTATTCCTAAAGAGCCGGTTGATACCGGTTCTTCTGCTCCGCAAGAAGATAGTCCTAAAAAAAGAGGCCGTAAAAGAACAAAAAAACGTTACTTCACTGAAGATACAGACAAAGCAATTGCGGAGTATCTAGCTACCTCTAACCAAGATGAGAGAGATACTATATTTAAAGAACGAATATGGTACCCCTTCTATAAGTTAGCGGAAAATTTAATCCATACCTTCAAATTCTACTATACAGAAGTAGATTCATTGGAGGATTTAAAACATGAGGTTATTTGTTTCCTTTTAGAGAAATTAGATTACTTCAAACCTGAAAGAGGATCAAAAGCATTCTCATATTTCTCAATTGTTGGTAAAAATTACCTTATTCTCTATAATAACAACAACTACAAGAAAATGAAAGCTACTGTGGATGTTTTGAAAGCAGACGAAGATGATAATGTTTTACACCAGTTGGGTAGAGAAGGAAGAAAACAAGAGATCAAAGATTTTATTGATTTTTTCACAGAATATATTGACAAACATATGTTTACAATGTTCAAGAAAAGTAAAGATAGAAAGGTATGTGATGCTATAAACATACTATTTAAACGAAGAGAGAATTTAGAAATTTTCAACAAGAAAGCCCTTTACATTTATATTAGAGAAATGACAGAGGAAGACACACCTGTGATAACTAAGGTAACTAAGAAACTAAAAGTACTATATAAAAAACTATATAGTGAATTTAATGAAACAGGGTATGTAAGAATCTAAATTTTCCATATTTATAACAAAACAATATGGATCCATTAACTCAAGTATTATTCGATGATAAAACCTTCTCAGATCTTTTGAAGGAAATTCACGGTAATCAAACAAAAAAGGCAACCCAACTTGCCTCTCTAATATCAGAATTGCGTCCTCTAGTAACATCACTGGGAGACGCTACTGTTATCGTACCTTTAATTAAGGAATATTTAGAGATAAGTGTTAGAAATGATGATCAATTAATCAAAATGGCAGCCATTGTTCAACGTTTATCTACATCATCAGCTGGTTCAGGTGACGGTGGATTATTATCAGCAGAGGAAATGGTTCAACTACAAGATTTAGCGGAAGAAATCGCAAAAACAGTGGAAGAACCTAAACAAATAGAAGCACCATCACAAAACGAAATAGAGGGATAAATGGTAATTGATATTAGTAAACAAAATAATAATAGTTCTGGAGGGGGTAAGTCTGGGAAATTTTTATTTCCTTGTAAGGTAAAAAGAATTATACTTAATGGTTCTGAATCAACAAATTCACCCACATCTGCTGATAAATGGGGAGGTTACGATGCCGTAGGGAGAATATTTTATAATAGGGTTAGAGTAAAAACTCAAGGGGGTAATAAAAATATAGATTACTACGATAAAGAAGAAGTAGACACATGGGAGGGTAGTGCTATCCCTTTATTTTCTTTCCAAAAATACTACCCCTTAATTAATGAAGTAGTAATGGTAATGACTATTACTAGTAAAGATTACCTAACAGACAGAACAGCAGTACAAGACTATTATATGCCTTCCTTAAATTTATGGAATAGTCAACACCATAATACATTACCTGCAATGCAGAATTACTCTGAAGATACTTCTGAACTTCGTACAAATAAAGACTACGAATTAGCGGGGCTTTTAAGAAGGGTAGAGGATGGAGAATTAGATATAAATATACCTTTAGGTAAATATTTCAAAGAACAGTTAAATATAAAACCACTACTACCTTATGAGGGAGATCATATCATAGAGGGTAGATTTGGAAATTCAATTAGATTCGGAGCTACAGCCAGAAGTAAAGATATACCTAAAGAACAAAAAAATAATTGGTCTAATGGGGCTAAAGGAGACCCTCATGGGGATCCAGTTACTATTATAAGAAACGGTCAAGCAGAAGGTTTAGATAGTAAAGGATGGATACATACATTAGAAGATATTAATTTAGACCCTTCATCTATTTATCTTACCTCTAACCAGAAGATAGATAACTTAGTAATTGCATCAACTCATTGGAATACTTTTGGTTTAAATGCAGCAATACCCCAAGACGAACAAAGAGAAGCAAAAAAATTCTTAGATTCTCCTGTTGATTTTATGACGGGAGATGAAGTCCCTATAGAAAGTGAAGAGGAAAAAACAACCCAAGAAAAACCTCAATGTCCTGAGGGACAGGTATGGGACGAAGCTATACAAAAATGTGTCTTAGCAACAGTTGAAGTAAACGAATCTACATCAGGCAGTTTAGAAACAGAAACATCAGGAAGCGAAACCATAACTGAGGAAGAGGCAGGATTAGTTGAAGAAGAAAAAACAACCAGATATTATCAAAAGGAAAACGATATTGAAGAATTAGAGGAAATACCTTCTGCACTACCAGCAAATTATAGACAAGTTGTTAAAAGTAGTGATCCTATGGTGTTCGGTTATAATCATTGTGGTGGTTGTGATTTCTATAATAATGGTAATTGTAGTAAATGGGGAGGAGCTAAAGTAAGAGGTAGAGATACAGATAACCAATGGAAAAACTGGGTTTGTGATTCGTTTGCAACCCCTCCCTCATATAACTACGCTTCAGAATTCCCTAAAACATTTAGATTAAGTAATCCAAAATCACTAAATGAATCAAAAATAAAAGGAAAATTACAGGTAATAACTCACGGACCAGATAAAAAAATAGTAGGAACTCTTTATGTTCCAGATCCCTACACACCATCATCTATAGAAGCTGAATCATATAAATCCTGGACCCTTGATGAAACAGAAGTACAAAATATGATTGAAGGTACCTTTAATCTATTAGAAGGTCAAATAAGAAGTGTTTATGAAATAGATATGGATGGTAGATTAGAATTAGGAGATCCTCTCCCCTTCACAGAAGAACCACCATCAGAGCCTACATCACAAACATGGACCTTATTAGGGGGTAATTTTTACCATTCCCAAAAAGGATATTATGCTGCTTATTCTAAAAGAGTAGGCCAAGGGGCCAAACAAGGATTATATATTTATGGAGCGGATGGAACTAAGGAAGAACAGGATGCAAGTATGGAAGTTTCATTCCCTAACACCCCCAATACAAACAAACAAGCACGTTATGCTGGAAGTTTAGTATCATTTGAGGGTTTTTCAGCAACCTCCTTAACCACTAGTGAAATAAACACTTTACTTGACCAAGTAAAGGACCAATTAAATCAATATGACTGGAATGATATGGGTAAAAACCAATGGAGTTAATTAAAGGTTAAAAATATGGCAATAGAAGAGAAAAAAACAATACACGATGTATGGAGTGAAAAAGCAGACAAAGGCACAAACCCTCTATATACACCTGTTTTTCCAAATAATTATCAAGGTAAACAAGTAATTGTAAATGCAGACAGACTAATATTCAATGCTCGTCAACAATTTTCAGGTCAAGAATCTATAGGATCAGCAGGTAACTACGAGGGGGGAGATATCCATATGTTTTCACAAAATTTTGTCTCTTTTTCAACTAATGGAAGTATTCACCTAAATACAGGGTTTGAGATGGAAGGAAAAACAGACTATGAACAGGAAAAGAATTTTATAGCATTAAGCTCTCCAAACATATTTTTAGGATTAAATAATAAAAAAACATACCCAACAGAACCAGCTATACTAGGTAATAAAAATCAAGAATTCCAAGAAAAACTACTAAATTTTCTCAAAAAAATCCTAGATAAATTAAGTAGCGAATATAGACATATAGGAGATAGAGGTGGACATACAAGTCCTGTAGGAGATACATTTGAAGATATGAGGATGGATTATAACGGAAATACAGGAGAAACATACCCCAACACAGACCCAACAACAGGAGATTCATTAGGGGATTCCATAGGAGGTTTAAAAGTTTTACTAAGAGAAATAAAAAGTCAACACGTATTTATAAAAGATTAAATTATGGGATTCGATGTAATGTCAAAAATAGAAGGGGGAATAGGAGATAAAATGTCCCAACTAAGTAATAGTTTACCAGGGGGTAAAATTCCTATGGCAGCTGATATATCAGGACTTAAAGGAACTTTACCTAATATGTCAACATTAAAAGGAGTATTTTCCCAAAAATCAACAGTACCTACAGAATTTCAAAAAGATTTTCAAGCAGATGATTTAATATCGGTTATTGGGGTAACAACACCTCCAGTTAATGAAATAGACTTAAAACCATCAGACCCTAAGATAGAACCTGAAATAGATGTAAAAAAACTAAAAGAAGAAGGACTCACAGATGAACAAATAGCAAAAGAACAAAGAAAGAAAGAAATCAGACAAAAAAGAAACGAAGTAGCTGCGGAAATCCAAAATAAATTAAAGTCAGGAGTAGAAAATTTCGCAAATAATATGGTTTCTTCATTACAAACCCAAGCAGTGGGGGCGATTTTAGGAGGGTTAGATAAGAGCGGGGGGTGTGGTGTGAGTCTATTAGCTCGTATAGCTGCTTTTAAATATTTTAAAGCACAAATGGGTACCATTAATGAGAGAACTAATAATATTAAAGGAGAAATAAGTAAATTAAAAGATACGGGAAAAGATTTATTAAAAGGAGTAACTGAATCTATAAAAACATCAGGTAAACTAACAGCAGAAAGTGCCAAATTAGAGGGAGAAGCAAAAGCAGCAGAGGCACCTACAAAAATGATGAAGCCTACAGGAGTATCCCACCCAGGACTAGGTAATAAAGCAAATAGTGGTGCTACTCAAAAATCTAGAGAAGCAAAAGACAAAGCAGAAGGATTTGCAAAAAATTTAAAACAAACATTAAATAATGTAGGTAAAGTTATAAAAGGAATAATGGGGGCTTTTAAGGGGTTATTTGGTTTAATAATTAAGGCAATAGGGGCTATTTTATCTATAATAAGTTTTATAGCTTTTTTAAAACAAATGTTAGAATTACTAATGTTAATTTTTATGAAGAATGACGCATGTGCTAATAGTGGTAATCCATCAGGACAAGCATCTCCCAATGCAGTAACACCCGAACAATTTTTAAGTGATATAGGATATCCAGGATATGGTTCCATAGATTACTCAACCCTGATAAACAACATAACAGCAGAAATGAATCAAATCGAGCTACCATCAAACCCTTTCCCTAATATAAATTATGGAAATATAGGGGATGTAACTTTTGAACCAGATATAACATTACCTATTATGATAGGAGTAACTCAACTAGGAATACCTTTAAACCAAGAGGATTTAGACCCTACTATTTCTGGTAAAACTTTTGATTCTCATCCTATATTAGGAGATATTTCAGATATAAACCCCCAACTAATAAATGAATTATATGAGGAGGGAATTCTACCTAAAATAAATAAAGACAAACCAAACCAAACAGCAGTAGAACAATATGCAAAAGATTTAGATAAATTATACGACGATACTGTAGAAGAATTACAAAACACTCAACAACTAGAATATATAGAAAAACTATATAATATGAACTTCGAAATGATAGGATATAGACGTTACGAAGCATAAAAATTTTATATTTATAATAAACAACAAAACACAATGAAAGCAAAAACATTCGAAAACCTTATTAGAAAAGTAGTAAGAGAGGAAATAGATTACGCTTTAGGTAGAGAAATAAGATCTCTTAAAGAAGATTTACGTAAGGAATTACAACCAATGGTAGTAGAACACACACAACGTTCTGTAGAGGTGGAAGATAATATAACCCCCCTAACAGGTGAAACAACTATAAAACCATCAGTTAAAAACACCCTAAGGGAAAAAATCATGGGTACTAAACCTGTTGCACCTACTAGACATTTTTCGCAAAACACAGCTTTAAATAATCTTTTAAATGAAACAGCACAAGGCGATACTAATTTAGAAAGTACCCAATCTCCTGTGGAAGGAGCAAACCTACAAGGAGCATCTAAAGCAGTAACAGAAGCAGTAACAAGAGACTATAGTGGTTTAATGAAAGCAATCAATAAGAATAAATAAAAATGGCAAACCCCAGGGAATATATTAACATCAATCCTATAGACACACAAACAGATGTGGCTATTGGGGTACCTTTCCCTTTTAATGCTGAAGGGGTATTTTACTCCACTTATACTACATCGGAACAAGTAAAAAGCAACTTACTAAATGTATTACTTACAGAGCCAGGTGAAAGAGTATTTAAACCTAATTTTGGGGTAGGGTTACGTAAACAGTTATTTGAAAACAGAATAGATAAAGAAGAAATAAAAGATAGAATATCAGCCCAAATAAATAGATATATAAGAGGGGTAGAATTGTTAGGAGTAGAAATAAATAAATCACGAGAAAGTCATGAATTATATATAAAAATAATTTATAAAAATTTATCAAATAATAAACAAGACGCTATACAAGTAAACTTCAACAATGATAAATCAACCAATAATTCCACAGCTAATAGCCCTGCATTAGGGTATTAAAATATAAATATGGCTTATACTAAAATAACAAATAAAACCCAAACTAAAGAAATTAAATACCTAAATAAGGATTTTGATTCTTTTAGAGGCCAATTAATTGACTTCACCAAAACATACTATCCTAATACTTATAATGATTTTAGTGAAGGGTCCCCCGGTATGATGTTTATGGAAATGGCTGCTTATGTAGGAGATGTCTTATCATATTATGTAGATACTCAATTACAAGAAACATTTTTAGATACAGCTCAAGAAAGAACAAATCTATTCCACTTAGCATATACTTTAGGGTATAAACCTCAAGTAACAGCGGTTTCATCTACTAACCTAGATATATTTCATTTAATCCCTTCAAAAGGAGTAAGTGGAGATAAAACACCTGACTTTGATTACGCTTTAACTATTGATCAACCATCTGCTTTTAAATCAGAAACAGGAACATCTTTTGTATTACAAAAACCAGTAATATTTAGTTATTCCTCATCAGTGGACCCAACAGAATTAAGTATTTACTCAATCGATGGTAATAATGATCCTGAATATTACTTACTTAAAAAATCAACACCTGTAATATCATCAGAAATAGTAACAAAAACATTCGAACTAGGTGAATCACAAAGATATTTAATTTTAAATCTTATAGACGATAATATAGTATCTATTGAATCCATAAAAGACACTGAGGGGAATATATGGACTGAAGTCCCTTATCTGGCACAAAACACAGTATTTACAGACATGCCAAATACTAGAACAAATACTCCAAATTTATCATCTTTTAATAATGCAACACCTTATCTTTTAAAATTAAAAAAAGTACCTAAAAGATTTGTAACTAGGTTTATTGATAATGGATCCTTGGAAATACAATTTGGTGGGGGGTCTTCCGATAAGGTGGATGAAGTTATTTTACCAAACCCAGATAATGTAGGTTTAGGAAATAGAGATGGTAGATCTAAATTAGATCAAGCAATAGACCCTTCAAATTTCCTACTATCAAAAACATATGGTGAAATACCTAAAAACACAACATTAACTATCACTTATTTAAGAGGGGGAGGGATAAAATCAAACTTACCTTCTAATACTATTAATAAAGTTGAATATATTAATACAACTAACAAACCTAACTTAAACGGGAATATCTTATCTTTTACCAAAGAATCCTTAGCAGTAACTAACCCAGAACCATCAACTGGGGGAGGGGAGGGAGACTCTATAGAAGATATAAGATTAAATACAATAGCATCTTTTTCATCACAACAAAGAGCAATAACAAAAGAAGATTATATAGTTAGAACTTTATCTATGCCTTCCAAATATGGAAGTATCTCAAAAGCATATATTGTAAAATCATCAAATATAGAACATTCACAAACAAACATAGAATCTTCAGATTTATCCTCAAATCTATATATATTAGGTTATGATAGAGATAAATATTTAACCACTTTAAATTCCTCAACAAAAACAAACTTAATAACATACCTTAATGAGTTTAAGACACTAACAGATTCTATTAATATCAAGGATGCTTTTATTATTAATTATGGTATAGATTTTGAAATAACTACCTTTTCAAACACTAATGACCAAGAAATACTACTAAACTGTATATCTGCTCTTAAAGATTATTTTAATATAGATAAATGGCAAATAAATCAACCAATTATAAGATCTGAAATATATAATACAATTGCAAATATAAAAGGAGTCCAATCAGTTACCAATATAAAAATAAACAACATAACAGGTATTGAAACAGGATATTCACAATACAAATATGATTTTGAATCTGCTACTAAAAATGATACTATTTACCCCTCATTAGACCCAAGTATTTTTGAAATTAAATACCCTAACTCAGACATTAAAGGAAAAATAATACAATATTAAAATGGCATACTACTCTATATTCCCAGAAAAAGATACCACATTATATAGTCACCCAGATCGTAAAAACATGAACACTGGGGGAGATAGTATATTAGAATTAGTTGAAGAAAAATCAAATACAGGGGAAATTTACTACCCTTCTCGTATCCTTATTAAGTTTAAAAACTCAGAAATTAAGGATGTTATAGAGAACAAAATTAAAAAAGAAATCAACACCACAAACTGTAAGGTAGACATACAACTCTACTCAACAGAGAACTCAACATTATCTCAAGACCATATAATAGAATCTTTCCCTTTATCACAATCATGGAATGAAGGTTCTGAAAAATATGACACAAACCCACCATATATAACAAATGGTAGCTTACAAGCAGCTAACGGATCTACTTGGGTACATAGGACAGATAGCACGGCATCTAAATGGGTTACCTCGAGTTTTAACGCAGGCTCAACTGGTTCCAACACAACCAGCGAAGGCGGGGGAGTATGGCATATAGGCAGTGATTTTAGAGCAGAGGCGACTTTCTTCTCTGAAAATGATTTTGATTTAGATTTGGATGTTACTACAATAATTTCTAAATTCTCAGCAAGTTATTATCAAGATGCATCCCACCCAATAGGTATTCCTAACAACGGTTTTATTATTAAGAAACCAAGAATAACAGAAGAAGATGGTTTTGGTTTTGGGGGGATTAAATATTTCTCATCAAACACTCATACAATATACCCACCAAAATTAACTTTTAGATGGGATGATTCAGTTTATAATAATGGAGGAGGTACTGTTTTAAATAATGGAGATATATTTTTAAGTCTACAAAATAATAAAGCAACTTTTCAAAGAAAATCAATCCAAAAATTCAGAATAACATCAAGAAAAAGATACCCAAATAGAACATTTGTAACTGACTCAAATTATTTAGATACTCAATATTTACCAACAACAAGTTATTATAGTATAAGAGATGCAGAAACGGATGAAGTCATAATACCCTTTGATACTGAATATACTAAACTAAGTGCTGACTCAGAAGGAATGTATTTCAATCTATGGATGGAAGGTTTTCAACCTGAAAGATATTATAAAATAATGTTTAGGGTAGATAACAATGATGGGATAAATGTACATGATGAAGATTATTTCTTTAAAATTATACGATAATGAAATTGATAAAAAAAATATATAAATCAGAAGACACTGATAATAATATAGATAGGACTTTTTCAGAATTAAAAAACGAAAAAGAAACTAATATAGATATCAATACTTTTTTTGAAACTTATCATAAAATCTTCTTCCAGATCCCTAAAACTGGAAATTCATCCCATACTACCTTATTATCAAAAAGTGGACAATATGCTGGATCTGCACTTGATAAAAGTAGACAAATACAAGAATTAAACTCAAAAATAATAGAATTAACATCTGTGTTATCAAATTTACAAAGCGAAAACAATACCCTCAAAACAGCTAACTCATTATTAGAGGGTAAAGTAGACGATTTAAACATACAATAGAACTTAATGTCAAAAATATCTGAAAATACAAGACCAAGGTTAAATCCTGATGAATTAGGTAATATATCCCCCATATCAGTTGAAAGAAAATTCGGAAGACCTGAGGATTTTATAGAAATATACATAGCAGATTTAAAAGGTAATATTTTAGATTCTATACCTTCATATAGTGATTATGATGTACCTAGCGGAAATGTAGGGGGTAATCTGACTAACGAAATAAATCTAAACCCTAAAGAAATATTAGAAGATTTAGGATATATAACAGGAACTTATGACTTATTTGTAAATATTCAAAAGAGAAAAATATTCAATTCATTTAATTCTTTTAAAATCCACCAAGTATCCCCAAACAGAACAGAATTAAAATTATCCACTACTTTAGGTAATACTAGACTAAATAGTAATTCAGCTTTATTTATAAGAGATATAAAGAATTCTCCCTTCTTTAGAGATTTTACATTAAATTTTGGAGGAAATCAGAATGTATTAGGGGTAAATTTAGACATTGATAAATCAAACCCAAAACAGTTCCTTTTATTAGTAAAATTATTAAAACCTCTACCTGGAGACATAAAAAAAGGAAGCTTCCTAACTTTAGTAGAAGATATAGTAGAACCTATAAGATTAAGATATGATTTAGGAGAATTACCACCTGTAGATTCTTCAATCCTTGTAAGGGGACCTAATTTTAAAATAGATACACGATTAAATGGGTCTGTATCAACGGCCTTTAAATCATATGATAACATATTATCAACAAACTCTACATCTTCTTATCAGAAACTCTTATCTAAATTAGATGGGCATGAAGTACCTGAAATAGATTATTCTTACATAAAACCAGTAAGTACGGCTTCATTAGATTTTTTATCAGTAACTCCATCACATTTTGAAAATTTTGTTCATTTTGGAAGCGCAACCGAAAGATTAAAAAACTTCGAATATAAATTAAAATTAATAGATGTATATGATACTCAATTAAGTAGTATAAGAACAATAACCGGAGATACATCACAATCATCTGCGGTTTTAGGGGCTACTTCATCAATTGAAAATAAAAAAGAAAACCTAATCCAAGGGTTTGATGGGTATGAACAATTTTTATACTTTGAATCAGGAACATATTCATGGCCTAAATCAACATCAACAGAACCATACATTCTAGAAAACTCAACATCCTCTATAGCTAAAACATGGTTAGGTAGTTCAGATAGTATCAACCCCTATTATGGAGGCCAGTTAAATTCATCTTCTATATTTGATTTACAAAACCCCAACAGATTAAACCAATTAACTCCCACATTTATAGGAGATAATTTAGATAATGAACCTTTCATGTTATTTTGTGATATGGTAGGTAACCATTTTGACCCCATTTGGGCTCATATAAAAGAAATTACCCAAATTAGAGATAATAGCCACAAATACGGCATTTCCAAAAATCTAGTATATTATGCTCTACAGAGTATGGGTATAAAAGCTTACGACCAATTTGAGAATAAAGACCTAATAGATTATATGTTTGGGGAGACATTTACAACAACAGATATAGCTACAGTTGTAACTGCTTCTAATGAAACATTCTCAAAACAAGATATTACTAAGGAAGTATGGAAAAGATTATACCACAATGCACCTTACCTTTTAAAAACAAAAGGAACAGAAAGAGGGTTAAGGGCATTAATTAATTGTTATGGGGTTCCTGACACTATATTAGATATTAAGGAATATGGTGGGTCTAGTCCTAATAAAGAAGATTTTAAATTATATTCTTATAACAAATACATGCAAACCCTTACAGGTCACTCTCGTGATTCTGATGGGTTCTTCCTACAAACAGAGTGGAGTTCTTCTATTACAAATGAATTATCATCATCTGCTAAAACAGTAGAATTTAGAATAAAACCAACCAGGGCAGAGGAAAGTTACCATTTATTCTCTTTATCAGGTAGTGTATCATCTTCAGATTTGCATTTACTATTAGAACCTTACACAGGTAGTGATGATTTTTATTCAACTGATGATAAAAAGTTATATGGTAAACTTAATCTACACCAATTTACTTCTAGTATAGCTTCTTCTGAGGGGGTAGGGTTTTTATTAGGTCCTGAATTATTCACCAACAATAACGATTTTAGTAATGGATTAACAGGTTGGGTTATTGGTACTGTTGTAGAGTCGGGAGGTGTAGTATCTTTTGATAATTATAATGATTATGCTTCACAAAATTTTAGTTATACTGTTGGTAAGCAGTATGCTATAACTTTTAATGGTACAGGAAATTTAAAATATAGATTAGGATATGGTGGTGTGTGGAGTGGTGTATCAAAATCAATAACCCCTAACCAAACAGTATACGAGGTAGCAGATTCTGATTTTAATAGAATTCAAATATATGGGGCTGCAGATAATTCAGCGGGAACTTTAACTAGTGTATCCATAAAAGAAGTCATAAGAAAAAACGAATATTTCCCTGTATACAATGATAATTTTTGGGATATTTTTATAGGGACAGACGGAATATCAGGAAGTTACGCAACTTGTAGTTTTGGAGCATATCAATCTAACTACTTAAGAGAAGTAGATTATGTAACATCCTCAGTAACATTAACAGAACAACAAAACGCAGAATCCTTTGGTAATCACTATTATAATGAGGTTAACCCTCCAGTAGGAGCAACCCACACATTCATAGGAGGAATACAAAGTATATTTAACTCTAATGCTCCCACAGAAGCAACAGCATATACCAGTTCAAACTATACTGTATCTAATACGGGCTCAGCATTTGACTTAGAATATTCTGGTTCTTTATCAGAAGTAAGATATTATTTTGGAGAATTATTATCACATGAAACTTTAAAAAAACATGCATTAGAACCTTTAATGTATGCAGGTAATTCTATATCTTCTTCATTTGATAATTTAATATTAAGGTATCCTCTATCTTTTGAATTAAATATAACCCACACAACATCATCTCAGATCCCCTCATCCTCTGCTTCTTGGAATACAACCCCAACAACCAATGGATTAGTTTCCCCTCCTTCTACTTTAACGGGACCTATTACGGGGGGTGCATTGTTAAGTTCAAGTCTTAATGTTAACGAAACAAGTTCAGCTTCAACAACTTATTCAGGTCAATATTTTAGTTCAGGGTCAGTCCCTTTAGGAAGTAATGGAGCCCCTATATTTGCAGTATCAGGTATTCCTTTATTACAATCACACCACCCTAACGAAAAGGTAAATTACTTAAATGGTTATACTTTTTTAGATAATAATAATATTGAACTTTTAGAGGAGATACATCATCTTCCTACCCCTAACACTATAGGTAAATCAGCAGTCAATAGAAAAATAAGAATAGACTCAGGATCTACAGATGATGATATTTTATCTCCAAACATTCTTTCACAAATCCCTTCATCTCATAGACAAGCACCTGATTTTGATTCTATTGGTGTGTTTTTATCTCCACAAAATGAAATAAATGAGGATATAATATATACTTTAGGTACTTTCAGTTTAGATGAATTTTTAGGAGACCCTAGAGACCAAACCTCCAACTCATACCCTCAATTTAATATTTTACAAGACCATTATTTCAAAAAACTAGAAAGAGGAAGCCAAAAACAAAACATATTTGACTTTACTAGGTGGGTACAGTTTATGGACCATACATTATTTGATTTAATAAAACAATTCACACCACAAAAATCAACTACTAAAACAGGTTTACTTATTGAACCCCATTACCTTGAGAGAGTAAAATTCCCAAGATTCCACCCTTCTCAAAGTAATCATTCATATGATAGTATTATACAAGAAGTAACTGCATCTTTCCATAAAAATAATAATTTTTCACAATTAAATAATACCACAGGGTCATCAGTAGTTTCTAACACTATTAGTAATGGTTTAAATACTTCCCATAATATACTTAAATACTTTACAGGTAGTAGTGTATGGGAACAAGGACCATTAAAATCTCAATATCCTTTATTTTTAGATTTTAATCATTACGCAAATGGAACTGATGTAGATGATGGGGGTATTGATAGATTATCAACAAGTTATGGCACAGCAGGAGATTCTAGAACTATAGAGGGAGGAAGACTCAAAATAGTAAAACTCACTGGAATAAACACTGGAGTACAGTCAGATGATATACCCGTTAAAGTAGGCCAAAAATATAGATTTAGTCTAGACACCACAGGAAACCCAGGAAATATAGTAATATATCATGGAGATATATTCACTAACACGAATCTAGCTAATAATTCAGGTTATGGTTCCTTTTCCGCACCGGGACCTCACACCTCCCAAGCTAATGGATCAACAATAGCATCAAATACAGAAGCTACAGGAAGTATAGTAAAAGAATTTGTAACTGAAAAACCTTATTTAAGATTTTATTTTAGAGCAAACGGTAACCATAATACTGCTGGAACAACCTTCTTTGATAATATTATATTAGAAGAATTAGATTTCAAACAAA
>TARA_B110000902_G_scaffold267233_1_pt1 | contig 19100 bp, 17 predicted proteins | sample TARA_B110000902 | Tara Oceans TARA_B110000902 (sample SAMEA4398009) | marine metagenome | biome: Polar Biome; feature: [SRF] surface water layer (ENVO:00010504); material: water (ENVO:00002006), including particulate matter (ENVO:01000060) such as... | depth 5 m | reverse complement strand
GACATTTGTGCGTAAATGCGTGAATCGCTAGTCATACTATTGCCCGCTTAGGCTACGGCAACTTGCTTAACAATCTCTTTAATCACATCGTCACTACTAATACCTTCGGCAATGGCTTCGTAACTTAATACCAACCTATGGCGCAATACTTCTACCACCACTGCGCGCACATCATCTGGATCAACAAATTGTTTACCTTCCAACCAAGCATGCGCTCTAGCCGCTTTGTCTAGACCAATGCTGGCACGAGGGCTTGAGCCCACCTCTATCCAATTTTTCAATTGACTATCGGGATAGCGCTCTGGTTTTCGTGTTGCCATGACTAAAGCAACAATATATTTCTCTACATTTTCAGCAATATGTAACGTTCTAATTTCTGCTCTAGCAGTGAACACATACTTTTGGTCGATTTTAGTTAACGTTTCGCTACTAGGATTCTCTTCAGCACGTACTAATCTTATCACCCCAAGTTCGGCTTCATCTTCTGGATAGTCGATAGTTACCTTCATTAGAAATCTATCCATTTGTGCTTCAGGTAAAGGGTAAGTTCCTTCTTGCTCTACTGGATTCTGGGTCGCTAGCACCATGAACAAGTCAGGTAATTTATAAGATTTACCACTAACAGTGACTTGGCGCTCTTCCATAGCTTCTAGCAAAGCGGCTTGCACCTTAGCGGGGGCGCGGTTTATTTCATCAGCTAAGACTAAATTGGCAAAAATTGGTCCTGGCTGAAATGTCAGCTGTTCACTATCGCCATCAACATGATAGACCTCAGTGCCGGTAACATCAGAGGGGAGTAAATCAGGGGTAAACTGAATTCGACCTAGATCTGCCGCAATAGCATTGGCCAAAGTTTTTACCGCCCGTGTTTTGGCTGTCCCAGGAAGACCTTCAAGTAATAAATTACCGTTACACAGCAAACCAATAATAATCTTATCAATAACATCATCTTGGCCGATGACTGCTTTTTGTATACTGGCTTTAATATTATTGATTGCTTCTAAAGCATCCGACATAGTTCCATCCCCAATTAGTTGAGATTATTATCACCCAAGACCTAAGCTAATACGATGTCAATTTTTTAGTCAGTATTCCCATAACAGAAAAGCCCCTTGTCAGCATAACTAACAAGGGGCTTTTTAACTAAAAGACCTTACAAGAAGCGTGATATCAGCTCTTTCATAACCTCATTGGTGCCGCCGTATATTTTTTGGACGCGGCTATCAGCATACAAACGTGCAATTGGGTATTCCCACATATAGCCATAACCGCCATGTAACTGCAGACATTCGTCGATAATGTCACATTGCTTTTGGGTACACCACCATTTAGCCATAGACACTTTTTCAGCGCCTAATTTACCTTCCATATGTTCAAGTAAACATTCATCAACAAAGCTACGCATGACTGTCGCTTCAGTTTTACATTCGGCTAACTTAAAGCGAGTATTTTGAAATGCCATAATGGGCTTGCCAAAAGCTTCACGTTCTTTGACGTAATCAACTGTCATTTCTACTGCCATCTCAGACGCTGTTGCCGCATTCATAGCGATGCTTAAGCGTTCTTGTGGCAAACTTGTCATTAATTGAATAAAACCTTGGCCTTCTTCTGGGCCAAGTAAGTTAGCTTGAGGGACCCGCAACTCGTCAAAAAATAACTCAGAGGTATCCGCCTCTTTCAAACCAATTTTTTCAAGATTACGACCACGAGCAAAACCCGATTCAGCTTTATTGGTATCTAAGATCACCAAAGAGATACCTTTACCACCTAAAGTAGGATCAGTTTTACAGACAACAATAATTAGCTCGGCATGCTGACCATTAGAAATAAAGGTTTTAGACCCATTAATAATATAGTCATCGCCATCTTTTAAAGCAGTTGTTTTTATTGCCTGTAAGTCAGAACCAGTACCAGGTTCTGTCATCGCAATAGCGCCAACCATTTCGCCTGTTGCCATTTTTGGCAACCATTCCTGTTTTTGCTCTTCAGTACCAAACTCTAGTATGTAATGAGCAACAATATGAGTGTGTACACTGTTGCCACCACCGACCGATACCGCCGCACCGCCGCGCATCATTGCATCTAGGATAATTGCTTCATGTAGAAACGTGCCACCAGCACCACCATATTCTTCAGGAATACTGGCACATAACAAACCTGCCTCACCGGCCTGATTCCAAGCTGCACGGTCACACATGCCTGCTTTTTCCCACTCTTCACGCTTAGGATCAAACTCTGCTTTAGTAAAACGATAGGCCGCGTCATGTAAAATACGCAGTTCATCATCTACCCATTTAGAATTTAAAATACTCATTAGCTTTGCCTTTGTTTAATGCATAAAAGTTAGTAGTAAAAATAACTAACAAAAATGGCGAGCACTACCCGCCATTTTCAACCGATGTTAATCAACAAATAATTCGCCGTTAGCAGCCTTGTCTAACAACAGCGTAGGGGGGTTAAATCTGTCGCCATAAAGCTGTGCTAACTCGCTGCTGCGAGCGATGAAGTTATCCAGACCGTAAGTATTAACAAACTGCAGGAAGCCGCCAGTCCATGGTGGTGCACCGATGCCAAAAATCGAGCCGATGTTACCGTCACGAACTGTGCGCAATACATTTTCTTCAAGACATTTAATCGACTCAATTACCTGACGGAATAAAATACGATCTTTAATATCATCATGAGAAATGCTTACTTCAGCCTTAGGATATAACTTACTTAGTTCAGGCCAAACAGTTTTAGGGCCATTTTCTGGGTAGTCATAAAAGCCGCCATTGTAAGCTTTACCTTCACGGCCTAACTCACCACAAATTTTACCGACCACACGTTCGCCAGCGGTTACCGGCATATCAACACCCCGCTCTTCAAGCAATTTACGGTTGGCCTTGGACACTTTTAATGCCAACTGCTGACTTACTTCATCTTGCTGCGCCAGTGGACCCACTGGCATACCAATAGCCATCGCCAAGTTGTCGATAAGTACCGGGTCAACTCCCGACTCCAGTAATTCAGCGCCTTCATCTAAGAATTTACCAAATACCCGCGAGGTGAAGAACTGCAACACATCGTTAACCACAATCGGCGTTTTGCGAATTTGTAGTACAAAGTCAAAAGCCGCTGCTAAAGTTTCATCAGAAGTGTTTTCACCACAGATGATTTCAACCAATGGCATTTTATCGACTGGCGAGAAAAAATGCAGGCCGATAAACTTACTGCTGTCACGCGATGCTTCAGCTAAAGTGGTAATTGGCAAAGTCGAGGTGTTAGAGGCAAAAATGGCGCCCTCATCTAAGTGCACTTCAGCTTCTTTAGTAACAACCGCTTTCAATGCCACTTCTTCGAACACTGCTTCAATCACTAAATCACAACCGGCTAAATCTTCAGCCTTGTCGGTGGCTAGGATCAGGTCAAGATGAGCTTGTTTTTTCTCTTCAGTACTGCGGCCACGAGAGATCGCTTTGTCCAAAATCTTAGTTGAGTAAGACTTACCTTTTTCAGCAGCCTCTGCGCTAATGTCTTTAAGCACGACTTGAATACCAGAACGCGCTGCCTGATAAGCAATACCTGCACCCATCATACCAGCGCCAAGTACACCAACTTTCTTAATGGTTTTCTTCTCAATGCCTTTAGGGCGAGAACCACCAGCGTTAAGCTCATTCATCTGGAAGAAGAATGTTGAAATCATGTTCTTCGCAACTGGGCCTAACGCCAATTTCAAAAAGTAACGTGTTTCAATCATTAACGCGTTATCAATATCAACTTGGCAACCTTCAACCGCCGCCGACAAAATTGCTTGTGGTGCAGGCATTAAGCCTTTGGTCTGTTGAAACATCATCGCCGGTGCAATCTGTAATAATTGCGCTAGCTTAGGGCTGCTTGGACCGCCACCAGGAATTTTAAAGCCTTTAACATCCCACGGCTGAACCGCCTCAGGGTTAGCCTTGATCCATACTTTGGCTTTCGCCATCATATCATCACGATCTGTCGCTAGCTCTTCAATAAGTTTCATTGATAAGGCTTTAGCCGGCTTAACTTTTGACCCTTGAGTTAAAAAAGGTATCGCATCTGAAAGACCTATTAATCGCGGCAATCTTGCAACGCCACCGCCACCAGGCAATAAGCCTAGCTGGGCTTCAGGCAATCCAATTTGGATCTTATTATCATCAATCGCCACACGATAATGACAGGCTAAGCAGATTTCATAACCGCCTCCTAGTGCTGCACCATTAATCGCTGCAACAACAGGCTTTCCTAATGTCTCTAGACGACGCAATTGACCTTTAATAGCCGTAGAGCTGGCCATAAAATCTTCAATTTTGTCTTCGCTAATTTGTACTAGCTGCGTTAAGTCACCGCCAGCAAAAAACGTCGTTTTAGCCGAGGTAATGACTACACCCGCTATATCATCTTTCTCTTTTTCTAGTCTTGCTACTGTTTCTTCCATAAAAACTTCGTAGCTTTGATTCATGGTGTTAACCGACTGTCCCGGCATATCCATAGTAATCGTAACAATGTTGTCACTGTCTTTCTCAAAATTAAAACCTGTCATATCAATAACTCCTGCGCTAAACGCGTTCTACAATTGTTGCTATACCCATACCACCACCAATACAAAGTGTGCATAAGCCATAGCGCAAGTTTCTGCGTTCTAGTTCATCAATCACGGTGCCGGTAATCATTGCACCTGTTGCACCCAAAGGATGCCCCATCGCAATAGAACCACCGTTTACATTAATCTTTTCAAACGGCACATTCATTTCAGCTTGGAAGCGCATAACAACGGCAGCAAAAGCTTCGTTCACTTCAAACAAGTCAATGTCGTCTACTGTTAGACCAGCTTTAGCCAACGCTTTACGCGCAGCAGGCGCTGGGCCAGTTAGCATAATCGTTGGCTCACTGCCGATAACCGCCGTCGCAACAATGCGTGCACGTGGGGTTAAACCAAGCTCTTTACCTTTGGCTTCAGAACCGATCAATACCGCCGCACTGCCGTCAACAATACCTGACGAGTTACCCGGGGTATGAATGTGATTAATACTGCTAATTTGTGGATACTTAGATAGCGCAAGGGTGTCAAAACCCAAGCCGCCCATCATCTCGAAAGAAGGCTTAAGTGCACCCAAAGCTTCGATAGTGGTATCGCCCCGAATGAACTCATCTTTTTCAAGAATCATTAAACCGTGCATATCGGTTACCGGCACTACGGAGCGGTCAAAATAGCCAGCCGCCTGGGCTGCTGCTGCTTTACGCTGTGAGTTAAGCGCAAAAGTATCAACGTCTTCACGGCTGAAACCATCGAGGCTAGCAATTAAGTCGGCTGAAATACCTTGTGGTACGAATTTAGTTTGTGCAGCCGTTGCTGGGTCCATCGCCCAAGCACCACTATCACTGCCCATTGGCACCCGAGACATAGACTCGATACCACCAGCCACCACTAAATCTTCAAAGCCGCTGCGTATTTTCATTGCCGCTAAATTAATGGCTTCTAGACCAGAGCCACAAAAACGGTTTAGTTGAACACCGGCAACGCTCTCATGCCAGTCGGCAACCATAGCAATAGTCTTAGCAATATCGGCGCCCTGCTCGCCTACTGGCGTAACACAGCCAAATACCACGTCATCTACTTGCGATGTATCCAGATCTAAACGGCTTTGTAGCGCACGTAAAATACCAGCGCCTAAATCCACTGGTTTTACCGGATACAGCGAGCCAGAGGCCTTACCGCGGCCTCGTGGGGTACGTATTGCTTCAAAAATATAGGCTTCTGTCGCCATGTTACAACTCCCGTAAAATTAACAAGTAAAAGTTCGACCAGTATAATTAGCCATCTAGCGGTTTTAACCAATGACATAAATGTGCAAAATAACTGTCTTTAATCATATAAAAGCTGTTGCTTACCGCGTAAAATCTTTAAAAACAGATACTTACAGGCTGTAATACTAATGGAGATACCTACTCTCCCGATTAAATATATCAACTCTATATTAACGGCAGCAGAGTCGAAAGGGTTCGACCGTGGCAAAATTTTGATCGCCGCGGGGGTCGCCCCAACTATGTTAGCTAGTGATATAAACCGTGTACCTTCGGCAACTTTCACCAAGTTGACAGCAACCGTAGCATTTATGCTTGAAGATGAAGCCCTTGGCTTTTTGGATACTCGGCTTAAACCCGGCTCATTTGCGATGATGTGCCATGCCTGCATTAGCAGTTCCAGCCTGAGAAAACTGATGCAGCGCTGGGCTAAATTTTATCAAATTGTGACTGACGACTTCACCATGGAATTAGTCGAAGAAGGTGATTGGGCTAGATTTACGCTGACGCCTCACGCGGGCATGCGAGATCCTGAGAATTATCTGACTCAGTCATTTCTTGGAATTATGCATCGCACTGCCAGTTGGTTTATCGACAAAACAGTTGTGCTAGACCATGCCAACTTTATATATCCTAGGCCAAGCCATGCCAACGAATATAATTTTCTATTCTCTAGTCCAGTAAAATTTAGCCAACAACAAAACAGCATTGTATTTAGCAGCAAATATTTAGACGCACCTATTGCTCAAGACCAGCGGTCACTGAAAATATTTTTAGCCAATGCGCCAACGGGATTAATGTCTAGCCCTGACAACGACAACAGTTTGGTAACCAAAATTAGACGCTTGATCAAACATGATGTGGCCACTGAATTCCCAGAATTTGAAGAAGTCGCCAAGCAACTATTTTTTACTGGCGCAACGCTAAGACGCCGGTTGCGTAACGAAGGCAGCTCCTATCAGCAAATCAAAGACGATATTCGCCGCGACACAGCTATTCATCTACTCGCACGCGGCGACACGGCAATAGAGGAAATTGCCATGCAGGTAGGTTTCTCAGAGGCCACTTCTTTTTTTAGAGCATTTAAACGCTGGACTGGCGTAACGCCTAGGGCTTATTTGGATGGCGCAGATAGTTAGCGTTATGAATACTGCCTCTATACAACTATTAGCCTCTAATTGATAAAGCCGTAGCTATGCATGACTATATCTTTCTATTACCCATAGTACTGTTTTTATTATTGGGCGTAATTAGCCCAGGACCTAGCTTCATCTTAGTTGCTCAAACCGCCATGACTAAAACTCGCGCCGAGGCAATAGCCACAGCTGTTGGAATGGGTGTTGGGGCAACAATATTCACTATTGTTGCATCAATAGGGCTGTTCATTTTATTGGCAAGTGTGCCAATAGTTTATAGCGGCTTAAAAATATTAGGGGGGAGTTATTTGTGCTTGCTGGCATTAACAATGTGGCGAAGCGCCAATAGTCCGATAGAACAAAATATTGATAACAACAGAAACAATAATGGCTTACTAAAAATGTTTTTCGCTGGTTTGTTGACTCAATTGAGCAACCCTAAAACAGCTATTGTTATTGGTGGTGTGATAGCGGCGTTTTTACCCAAGGAAGTACCCGCATACTCCTATTACATTATCTGCCTGCTAGCATTTATAATTGACTGCGGCTGGTACACGCTGGTGGCTACTTTATTGTCTACTTCAAAAGCACAAAAAACCTATACTAAATTTCAGAAGACTATTGGTAGAGTTGCCAGTGGCTTTATGGGCGCAATAGGTATCAAATTGATTTTCAGTCAGCAGTAAGTAGTTAAAACTTGGGTTTAGCTGAAAATCTTAGCATAATAATTAACGACTTCTGTAACCTGAATTTCTATTACCAATGTTTATTTTGAAAAGATAAAAAAAACTGCCATCATTACTGGTTAATATAAACCCTAGGCGTACGTTCGGGCATTCTTGCCATTAGCTCATAACCGCTAGTGCCGACATAACTTGCCACCTCATTTGCTGTTAGCGCATCACCCCACAAAATAACTTCATCACCAATTTTCACACTTTCAATACCGGTAACATCAATAGATATCATATCCATAGATACCCGTCCGGCTAACTCAACCCGTTGCCCTTTTATCAATACTGGAGTACCGTTCGGTGCCTGCCGTGGATAACCATCGCCATAACCAATCGCAACAGTTGCAATTTTTGATGGACGCTGCGCTACCCAGGTATTCGCATACCCCACACTGTCACCGGCAGGAACGTCGCGCACAGAAATCACCGCCGACCTTAAAGTCATGACGTGTTGAAGTTTGTCAGCATCAACATGAGGTTTAGCAAATGGCGTATTACCAAACAGCATAAAGCCGGGGCGAGACCAATCACGCCGCGCTGTGGGCCAGCCAAGCAGACCAGCTGAATTGGCAAGACTTGCTGGGGCCGCTATGCCCTTAGTTGCTTGATCAAAAACAGCAAGCTGATGATCAGTAAATTTAGAGTCCAAATCGTCAGCGTTGGCAAAGTGGGTGGCTATAACAACCTCGCTAACACTCTTACAGCCCACTAATTGTTGATAAAAATCAGCAGTCTCTGCAGGCTCTATCCCAAGGCGATGCATACCGGTGTCAATTTTTAGCCAAATGTTAATAGGCCGCGTAATTTTTACTGTTAATAGCTCAGTTAACTGTTGCTGATTGGTGACCATTAACCAGAAGCCCTGCTCGGATGCGACCACTATTTCATCAAAAGTAAAAGCACCTTCCATCAATAATATTGGGACTTTAATGCCGGCATTGCGCAATTGAATAGCCTCTTCAATGCACGCCACACCAAGTGCGGGCGCTAACGGCTCAAGTACTGTTGCCACTTCAATAATGCCGTGACCATACGCATTGGCCTTAACCACCGCTAACACTTTACCACTAGCGGCTAAGCGCTGCGCCAAGGCATAATTATAGCGTAGCGCTGCCAAATCTATTACCGCTTGGGCCGGTCTAGCCATTAGTAATTACTCTTTCCCGCTGAGTACAATTTTTGTGCCGCCAACCATACATCGCCAATTTCACCGCTACCTACCACTGCGCCATCAACTTCAATAACTGGCGCAACTTCTTTGCTGGAGCTGGTTACCCAGACTTCATCAGCATCGCGTAATTCAGCAAGCATAACAGTACGCTCCTCAACTTTAATTGTACCGTCTTTGGCCAACACATCTAACAGAATATGCCGGGTAATGCCGGCCAGCAATTGATTATCCAATGGCGGCGTAATAACCACACCATTTTTAACAATATAGACATTACAAGCACTAGCTTCAGTTAGCTCTCCTTTGCTGTTGTACAATATTGTTTCATTATTACCCTCTTCATGCCCCTTTTGAAAATGCATAACATTGCCAAGTAAAGAAGTAGATTTAATATTACAACGACGCCATCGCATATCTTCAGTAGTGGAAACTTTATAGCCTTTCACTTTAGTTTTATCAGCAACTGGCGCCGAGGCAATGTCAAAGGTGAAAGCATACACTGTCGGCTTTATATTTTCGGGGTAGGCATGAAAGCGTTTTTCTTCCATACCACGACTGACATGTAAATAGATCCCTAAATTATCGCCATCATTTTCTGTCATTAATCTTGTACATAACTCACGCCACTGCTGATGAGAGAAATCTAAGTTAATGCCAATCGCAGTCAAGCCGTCTTGCATCCGATTGATATGTGGACCAAAACCTACCAACTGGCCGCAATAAGAAGGTATGACTTCATAGATCCCGTCACCAAACAAAAACCCTCTATCCATAGGCGATATTTTTGCTTCACTCATTGGCATGTAATCGCCGTTTAAATATACCATTGTCATGTTAAAGCCTCTCATCCCTATCTGTTGCGCATCTTAGCCTTTTCAAGTCAGATTTTTCAGCTCTAGATCTTTCATAGTTGAATATTGTGTATCATAGTTGCTAAGCAAACCCAGTAAGCTGACGCAAAGTAAGTATTACTTTCTGTCCTTCAGTAACCGGCAAGCTGTCTTCCGTTAATGTATTTTCACGGGTAACACCGTCGACGCCGCCACGCTCGGAAATGTAGCGTAAAATCTCACCAGTATGGATTGCTGCTAACAAGTCACTACTATTCCACTTTGCCAATAGCGCAATCAATCCATGAGCCCCCCAATTAGAGACATCGGCAATCAACAACTCATCGCAGGTAGTCGCTGCAGCAATTATATTTAATTTACCGAGCGCAGATTTTAAATTACCCATACCAATCTCATTACCGCCATCACCAATCCCAATTGTTGGGCATTTAGCGAGGCGTAAAAAATAGTCGAAACAGGCACAGCGAGGACTGATATCTTCACCGCGCATGTTGAAATAGCCGCCTGCCTCTGACAAACCAGGCCGTTCGATAGAGATCACCAATTCCGGATTAAGCTCCGCTAATGCAACTCTTGTTTCCGTCTCAGCGGTAGTTAAATCGCCGACTGTTATTTCATAAACATTAAAATCGTCTGCCAGCACTGTTGCCAATGGCGCGCCACACACCAACAGAGGCTTTGCACCTAGTGATTCCAATGCTTTATACAGCGCAATAGCACCCAACGGACCATCGGTTTCAAAGGTGTTATCTACTGGAAAACCAGTGCCAATTAATACAGTGCCTTTGCAGCTATTCAGCAGCTTTGCTGCACGTAGGTAGTAGCCGGGGTTCAACACTCCCTGCATATCTTTCATCCCACGTAGATTTTTCTGTACCAGCAAATCTTCAATTTTTTGGCTAAGCACCATGTCATCAATATATAGTTTTTTCATCTCAACATTGCTCCATCGGAGCGCGCAGAAATTGACTTTGTGCTAGGTGAATTAAATTTTGTGCCTGGTAAATATCTATGGCCTTAAACCGAACTTTACCGCTTGTTGCTAATTGCGCCAGCTTGGCACAATCTATTGACAAGACTGAGCCGATTTTTGGATAACCACCAATCGTTTGGCGATCGTTTAGTAGTACAATAGGCTGGCCGTCGGCAGGGATTTGAATAGCACCAAAACAAATTCCTTCAGATAAAATACCGTTCAGATCACAATTTATTTCAGCACCTTGAAGGCGAAACCCCATTCTGTCACAGCTGGCAGATACAGTGTACTCGCCATTAAAAAACCGCCACTGCTGATGTTCGCTAAAACTATCTTGCTGATAACCTAGCACCACGCGAAGCACAGCCTCTTGGTTGTATTTAGGCTGGTAATATTCGGCTAATTTTAATGGCTTAATACTGTTAGCGGCATCACAGGGTAATATATCTCCGATTTTTAGTGGCCCTCCATTTAGTCCACCAATGCTTTCTCGGATGACGGTGGCAGTACTATTAAACTGCGGAGCGACTTTAAAACCGCCCGCCACTGACAAATAAGCACGCATACCTTCCGTGGCAAAACCTAATTTAATAATGTCGCCAACCCTAACTGCGTGCACTTGCCATAACGTTTTCTCGACTGCATTTATTGTTAGTGGCACCTTTGCACCAGTCACTACAATAAAAGTATCCACTGTCGCAGCTAACTCTAAACCGCCAACTGTTACCTCTATAGCGGTAGCTGACAACTTATTAGCCAACAGCCGGTTAGCCCATTTAAATGCCGTAGCATCCATTGGCCCACCGGTGGTTAAACCTATATCGTGTTTGCCATAACGGCCGGTATCTTGCAGCAAGCTAAGCATTCCAGCTTGGTTAACTTTTAGGCTCATAACTCACCACCTAAGGCTAAAAACTCATCACGTGAGATTGCTTCAAACCTAACTCTGTCGCCGACGCCAACTGGCATAGTCGGGCTAGCCTCTGGGTCAAACATTCGCTGCGGGCAGAGACCAATTAAATTCCAACCACCGGGAGATACTGCTGGATAAACCGCTGTTTGCCGGTCGGCAATGGCTACCGCACCACGGGGTACTTTTTGCCTAGGCGTTGCTAAGCGCGCAGCGGCTATTCTCTCGTCTACTTCACCTAAGTACGCGAAGCCTGGAGCAAAACCAATGGCATAAACTCTATATTCTTGGCTTTGATGAATAGCAATAACTTCAGCAACCGTTAAGCCAGCGTTAGCCGCCAGACTTTGTAAATCAGGCCCACTTTCAGGGCTGTAATACACGGGTAATGCAACAACTTTGCCGTCATCATTTTTTGCTTCTACGGCGTTAGATAGTATTTTCTTCAGCGACTTATTAACTGCCAAGTGATCTATTTCAAAGGCGTTATAAATAACCAACAATGAAGCATAAGACGGTACTAAGTCTATTAACGCAGTGCCAAGTTCGCCCGTAATCAAGTCTGCACAGTGTTGCACTTGCGCTGATATTTCGGCATTAGCAAAATCACCAAAATAAATGATTGTCGAATTTTCGCCGGCAACTTGAAGATAAGGGAAAGTAACGCTCATTTACTGATTAAATCCCGAATCGCTGCAATGGCTTTTACGCCCTCGATGTTATCGCCATGTACACATAAGGTGTCGGCTTGCAAGGTTAGCACTTTGCCATTAATAGTTGTTAACTGCCCACGTTCACTGAGCTGTTTTACTTGCGCCAGCATTTTTTCAGCAGAATGCACCGCACCCTCTTTAGTGCGAGATAACAAGCTGCCATCGTCGTTATAACAGCGGTCGGCAAAAGCCTCAAATTGTAACTGTAAACTAAACTGCGCTGCTTCCTCTTTATGCTGCTGCGCAACTGGGGTAGCTTGTAACATTAAGCTTATGGGGCGATGAAAACTTGCTACCGCTTCCATAATCGCAAGCCGTACGTTGGCCTTTGCCATCATGTCGTTATATAAGGCGCCATGGGGTTTCACGTATTCTACACAAACGCCTTGACTAGCAGCCATACCGTCGAGTGCTGACAACTGATAAAGCACATCACTAATAATTTCATCGCGGCTGCAGTTCATCGAACGACGACCAAAACCAGTTAAGTCTTTATAAGATGGATGGGCACCAATAGTGACATTGTGCTGTCTTGCCAACCCTATGGTTTTTTGCATCACCATGGCATCGCCAGCATGAAAACCACAGGCAATATTAGCTAGGTCTATATACGGCATAACGGCTTCGTCCATACCCATGGTATATGAACCAAAGCTTTCACCTAAGTCACAATTGAGCAGTAATGACATCTGATTCTCCTTCACATCACCGCCAGCTTGCTATTAGGCATGTCTGTCACCAACATACAGCCGGGGCTATGGGTAATACAAAAAGGCGGCTTGGCTTGCTCAAGCACTACTTGAGGAGTGACCCCGCAGGCCCAAAATAGTGGTATTTCGTTTTCTTTAATAGTAACACTGTCGCCAAAGTCAGTAGTATTAATGTCATCAATACCAATAAGCGCTGGATCACCCATATGAATTGGCGCGCCATGTACCGCAGGAAAACGACTGCAAATTTGAATAGATCTAATGGCGTCTAAGGCATTAAATGGCCGCATACTAACAACCATATCGCCTTTAAATGGACCGGCAGCCTTACAGGCTATATTGGTTCGATACATGGGCACATTGCAGCTTTCGCTTACATTGCGCACATCTAAGCCGTCGGCCAATAGCGCTTCCTCAAACGAGAACGAGCAGCCCAGAGCAAATACCACTAAGTCATCGCGCCAATAGCCCGTTATGTCATTAACTTCTTCAGCTAATACACCATCTTTAAAAATACGATAACTCGGTAAGTCACTGCGAATATCAAGATCTTGGCATAGCTCCGGCAAGCCTATATCACCAGGGTTTTCTGACACAGCAACCAACGGACAAGGCTTAGGGTTAAGCTGACAAAATTTCAGGAAATCTGCCGCCCAGGCTTGGGGCAGTATCACTAAATTACATTGCACATAGCCTTTACCGTAACCAGAGGTATTACCGGTATGCCCGCCGCTGCGAATGAGCTGACGTAATTGTGCTGGCGATATTGCCTCATCCATAATCGACCCCAAAATTAACCTTTAGCGCTACACTGAGATAAAACAAAAACATAGATACCACTATTATATTTTAATATAAATTGTTTATTTACTAAAAAACCTTATTGCGACAAAACAGTTTACTATTATTCCGATGAAAACAGGATATACGCCTAACTATTTCGTCATTGATACTGGCCCGTGATATAACTTCATTAGTCGGTGCCAATATATTGATAAGTGACTATTGATCTATATATTGGTACCTATTAATAATCTATATCTAACAGCACGCTACTACCCACTAGCCAGATAGAGTGACTATTAGATACTATAGCGGCTGGATTCGCTGATGCGAGTAAATCAACAAATTTCCAACTGACACTATGCGACTTAGCGACATAAAATAATAATGGGATTATAGAGAGTATTTATGAAAGAAATCATTTTACGCGAGCAGATTGATCGCGTTTTATTAGTGACCCTGAATCGTCCCAATAAAAGAAATGCGCTCAATGTTCCGTTGTGGCTTGAACTTCAAGCGGTGATGAAAGAAGCACAAAACAACAATACCATTGCTGCAGTAGTATTAACCGGCAGTGGTGGGAATTTTTGTGCTGGCACAGACACCCATGACCCCATTGCATCAGATCTGCAAAAGTCTCCCTATGAAGCTTGCGCTAAAACCATCGCCGCATTCGACAAACCTTTGCTTGCCGCGGTCAACGGGACTGCTACTAGCATGGGTGCGGCGCTGACTTTTCATTGCGATGTGGTCTATGTCGGTGAGTCACTGAGAATGCGCCTGGCTTATACCAGCATGGGCTTAGTGCCCGAGTTTGCTGCTAGTTACATGTTAAAAAATAACATTGGCGCCCAGCGCGCGGCAGAGTTGTTACTAACTTCAGAATGGATAGATGCGGACAAAGCAGTTGAATATGGCTTAGCAGCAAACAAATTTAGCGACGAAGAATTACTAGAGCAAACCTTGATAAAGGCAGCACAAATTGCCCAATGGCCTATTAATGCTTTGCGTGAAACCAAACATTGTTTGAAAATATCACAAAAAACAGCAATTGACACCGCCTTTGCCCGTGAAATGGCTGGCACCAGAAAACAAGCAGGCTCACCTGAAAATGAAGAAGCCAAGGCCGCATTAATGGAAAGACGTAAACCTAATTTTAGAAATTTATAAAAAATTCTAAGCTGATGACAGCGTAACTCATAAAAAGTAGTCAATTGTTTGCGCACACCATGCAACCACAGCTAAGTATTAAGAGTACTCGGCAACAACGCTATCAATCATAATGACTACCGCAGCCAGCGCCTGCTTATTCCAGTCATCTATCACTACAACGTCGCGTACCGCATGGTGTTGCAAGCTTACATAGCCATGTACTAGTGCCCAAATACGCAGTGCTATAGTCTGTTTTTCAGCCAAGCTAGCGCTTGCAGGTAACAATCTAGCGCCAATATCTACTAAAAAGCCAAATGCCACCAACGCCGCAGCACGCGCCTGTTCGCCGGGCTCATAACTAAAGTCAACTTCGCCGAATATCAACCTGTAGATGGCCTCATGAGCTTTAGCAACCTCTAAATACAACCTAGCTCCTTCTAGCGCGGCAGCTTTAGGGGCTTCAATTTGAGAGGCCGTCAGCATTGCCTCGCCGACATATCCATAGCCTTCAATATACAGTGCATCCAAAATGCCCTGCTTACCCTGAAAGTGACTATATATACCGATTGTCGACACCCCAGCCAGCTTAGCAATAGCCCTAACACTCATTCCGGCCAAGCCTTTTTCCAGTAACAATGTTGTTGCAGCTTGTAGTATCTTGTTTTTATTTGTACTCATTTTGAACTCTTCGTTGACAAATATAACAGTGTTATATTAATGTATAACACTGTTATGAAGCAACTGATTAAATTTACTCGGATTATTGGAGAACACAATGATTGAAGAATTAAATGCCGACTACGTCATCATCGGTAGCGGCGCCATTGGCATGGCTTTTGCTGACACGATATTGAGCGAATCTGATGCCACGATAATTATTATTGATCGCTATGCCAAGCCCGGCGGCCATTGGAATGTCGCTTATCCTTTTGTACAACTACACCAACCTTCAGCCTTTTACGGTGTTAGCTCGAAAGAACTTAGCAGTGGCCGAGTTGAACAAGAAGGCTTAAATGCAGGCTTAGGGGAACTGTCCGGCGGCGCCGAAGTTAGTGCTTATTTTGAAGACGTTATGCGCCATCAATTTATCCCTTCTGGCCGAGTTAAATATTTTCCCATGTGTGACTATCAAGGTGATGGCACGTTTGTCTCTAAAATCAGCGGCAAGCAATATCATGCAACGGCAAAGCGTAAAACTGTCGATGCCACTTATCTTAAAACTACAGTCCCGAAAACACATACGCCTAACTTTGAAATTGGTGATGGCGTGCGTTTTATGCCGCTTAACGACCTACCGACAGTCACTTCTGCACCCGATAACTATGTTGTTGTCGGGGCAGGTAAAACAGGCATAGATGCATGCTTATGGTTGTTGGAGCAACATGTAGAACCGACAATGATTACTTGGATAGTGTCGCGTGAAGCATGGCTGTTAGATCGTCAGAATACTCAAATGACTGAAGAATTTTTCTTCGACACAATTGGCACCCAAGCCGAGATGGTTGAGAGTATCGCGCAATCTGAATCACCCGATGACATGTTTAAACGCTTAGAACAATGCGGCTACTTTTTACGCATTGATGAGTCGACTACGCCAGAAATGTTTCATGCTGCCACGGTATCTAAGCTTGAAATTGAACAGTTGCGTAGAATTAAAAACATTGTTCGCTTGGGCCATCTCACCTCAATTAGCACAACTGAAATGAAATTTAAAAAAGGCGTGTTACCGACTACTGCTAACACGCTGTATATTGACTGCTCTGCCTCAGCAATAGTTGACCCAGGCGGTAAACCAGTATTTAGCGGCAACCTAATTACACCGCAACTGGTACGTCCTTATCAGCCAGTTTTCAGCGCTTCTCTTATCGCCCATGTAGAGCTTAACTACGATTCAGAGGCCGAACAAAATCGCCTTTGTGGTCTAGTTCCACTGCCAAATACTAATGTCGATTTCATTCGCTTTACCGCTGCAGCATTGATCAATCAATATCAGTGGTCACAAGATGATAAGCTACAAAAGTGGATCTCTGGCAACCGCTTGGATGGCGCTACTACGCTACTGAAATCCATTGCCAAAGACGATACTGAGAAATGGGCCGTAGTTGATCGTATCAGAAAGAATTCGCCGCTAGCGGCAGTTAAACTACTAGAGTTTCAAGCAGCACTTAGTGAAATAGGAAAATAATATGTATAACGAATTTCAAGTTAACAAAGCTAACCCAAATGAATATCGAATAGTTGAAGCAGAACTAAAAGCATTAGGCGAAGGCGAAGTTCGACTCAAGGTCGATCAATTTGCCTTTACTGCTAATAACCTCACCTATGCCGCCGCTGGCGACTCATTGGGTTATTGGCAGTTTTTTCCGGCCTTAGACAATGCAGACAAGTCATGGGGCATAATCCCAGTGTGGGCCTTTGCTGATGTAGTTGAATCTAATATTGATGCGATTCCGGTTGGCGATCGTTTATACGGTTACTTCCCGCCGGCAACATCGGTAGTAATAGAGCCATCACACATTAGCGCCAATGCACTGGTCGACAATAGCCAGCATCGCCAAAAACTTCCTCCATTATATAACCGTTACAACAGAGTGCTCGCTGATAGTAATTATGACCGCAGCACTGACGCGGCGCGAATATTACTAGCTCCACTACATATGACATCGTTTTGTATCTGGGATCAGCTAAAGAGCAACAATTATTACAATGCCGAGCAAGTTATTATTGTTAGCGCCTCATCTAAAACTAGCCTTGGTTTAGCTTATGGGCTTTCTACCGATGACAACGCACCAACGGTGGTCGCCTTAACTTCAAGTCGCAATGTGGATTTTGTATCTGGGCTTGGGTTGTATCAAGAAACCGTGGTTTATAACTCTTTAGCTGAAACACTACAAAACAAACCTTCAGTCATTATTGATATGGCAGGCAATGCAGCCGTTAAGGCTGAACTGCACGACACATTGGGGGATAACTTAAATTACTATATCAGCGTAGGAATAACCCACTGGGAAGACTTGGATGGTAGCGCATTTACCGAAAAAACTGATCCTAATAAACAGGAGATGTTTTTTGCACCTAGTTATATTTTAGAACGTATGAAAGAGTGGGGGCCATCAGAGTTTGACAAGCGCTCTAGCGGCTTTGTTATTGGGGCGGCAATGGCCACATTTGGATGGATGACTATAGATCAACGCAATGGATTAGATGGGCTGACTAAGTTATATCCAGCTGCCTGCAAAGGAGAACTGCCGCCTTCATCTGGGGTAGTGATAAAAATGTAAATTTCTAAGGTTATGAGAAGAATGGCGGCACAAGCCGCCTTTCTTTACCCAGTAAATTAGTCACTAAAAAATTTTCTGCTAAATTTTCACACTTATATTATTTTACTAGTCTTAACCCTTAAACTAAGCTGATTCAGTCTTGTTATACCCCTAAACTATATTGATCTATAAACGCTTAATATCAGTAATAATAGTGCTGCTTTTTTAGCTAAAACTAACTAACGCTTTTTATTTTTACCCAAAAAATTATGTCACCAACACTACAAAGAGAACCGAGCATGCCACTACCTAACGCCTTACAAAAACTTAAACTACCAGTAATAGGCTCACCGCTGTTTATTATCTCTAATCCCGAGCTTGTAATAGCACAATGTAAAGCCGGAATAGTGGGCTCATTTCCAGCGCTAAATGCCAGGCCAGAGCCGGTACTGGAGGAATGGCTAATACAGATTAGCACTGAACTAGAGCAATATAGCAATGACAATCCCGATGCGCCCGCGGCTCCTTTTGCGGTCAATCAAATCGTGCATAAATCCAATGATCGTCTAATGCATGACGTTGAAATGTGCGTAAAATATAAGGTGCCAATTGTTATTACATCGCTTGGCGCCAGAGCAGACGTCAACGAGGCAATTCATTCCTACGGCGGAATTGTCCTGCACGACATAACTAACGTGGCCCATGCAAAAAAAGCATTGGAAAAAGGCGCCGATGGCTTAATAGCAGTTTGTACTGGTGCTGGAGGCCATGCTGGCACAGTATCACCGTTCGCGCTGGTTCAAGAGATCAGACAGTTCTTTGACGGCCCCATCGCCTTGGCGGGTTCCATTGCTAATGGCGGCGCTATAGCAGCGGCCCAAGCCATGGGAGCT
>TARA_B110000902_G_scaffold265956_1_pt1 | contig 19108 bp, 18 predicted proteins | sample TARA_B110000902 | Tara Oceans TARA_B110000902 (sample SAMEA4398009) | marine metagenome | biome: Polar Biome; feature: [SRF] surface water layer (ENVO:00010504); material: water (ENVO:00002006), including particulate matter (ENVO:01000060) such as... | depth 5 m | reverse complement strand
GCCCGCGCACTGATGTAACGGATGACTACACCATTAGCTATAAAACCGGGGCGGATGAGACGCATTTAATTAATACAATCACCAATCCCTTAAGTCATGTGACTACTATTAATAGCCACAATGGCTTAGACCAGCCTACTGCTATTACCGATGCCAATGGTGTGAGCTCTATACTCACGTACCAATTGGTCGCCGAGAAAAGTTTACTAAAAACAAGCACGATAGGTAATAACACCACTACATATGCCTCCTATGCTGATGGGCGTCTGCAGTCGATAACCCTGCCCAGTGGTAATACCGTCACCTATAAATACGATGATAATAATCGCCTTACAGCGATACAAAACCATTTAGGTGAACGAACCCAATACACGCTAGATAGCGCTGGTAATACCACGGGTGTCAGTATTAAAAACAGTGGCGGCTCGCAAACCTATAGTCATAGTTATGGCTTTGATGAATTGGGCCGCTTAATTAACAGCGCCAATTTTGAAAGCGACAGTATTGACTATGCCTACGATGGCGATAAAAATCTGAGTCTCGTCACCGAACCTGGCAGCTTAAGTACCGCCAATTTGGTTGATGCTTTAGGGCGTATTGACCAAATCACCGATGCCGACGGTAACGTGATTGATATGGGCTATGAAACGTCAAGTTCAATACTGAATGAGACAGTGCAAGATCAACGCTACAACACTACCGCATATCAGTATGACGGCTTTGGTAATGTAATTTCACTGAGCAGCCCTGACACCGGCACAACAAGCTTTGTATACGACGCGGCAGGTAACCTAACCCAAAAGACCGATGCCAAGTTTGAAACGGTTAGCTATAGCTACGATGCACTCAATCGCCTTACGGGTATTAGCTATAGCGACCCTAGTCAGAATGTTGTTTATAGCTATGACAACACCAGTAATAACAACCAAGGCATAGGCCGCTTAACGGCTGTAACCAAGCAAGGCAATACCATTAGCTACACCTATGATGACAGAGGTAATGCTGTCGCTAGTAGCCATCAAGTAAATGGTGAAAACTACTTACTCAATCAACATTTTGATCAAGATAATTTACTCGATCAAATCGCCTACCCTAGTGGACGTATTGTTGACTATAGCCGTAACAGTGCAGGGCAAATTACCAGCATTACAACTAAAGCTAATTCATCTGCTACAAGTACTGCCATTGCATCAAATATTCAATACAAGGCCTTTGGCCCAAGCGCGGGTTATACCTTAGGTAATGGGGTAACGATTGATTATGGTTTTGATGAAGGCTATCGCATAGAAACCATTAGCGCAGATGCCGGTTTGTACGCTCAAACTATTGAGTATTGCAATGCTAGCGATGTACAAAATACCAGCGCAAACAACTATTGCCCCTTAGGTGAAATCAAGCGCATTAGCGATAACGTAAACAGCGCCAACGATCGCGCCTATGAATACGATGCAATGCATCGCCTAGTTTTGGAAACCATTGGTAGTCACGCCACGTTAGCTTATGACTACGACGCCGTAGGCAACCGTACCGAGCGGATAGTTGCCAGCCAAGATAACAATGGCGCACCGATCAGTATCAACGAGCTATACGCTATTGATCCATCCAGTAATCGGCTCGATAGCGTTAGCAGTATTATTAGCCAGCAAACTGCAGCACTAATTCCAGCTGCCAAAACGTTTGACTATGACTTATCTAACCGTTTAATTAACTACCAAGAAAATGACGTTAACGTTGCGAGCTATCAGCACAATGCCTTAGGCCAGCGCATTAGCAAAACAACCAATGGAGAGACAAGCCATTTTGTTTACAGCGCTAATGGGGAGCTGATATTTGAACAGCGCGGCGCTAAAACTATTGAGATTATTTGGTTTGCAGGCAAGCCTTTGGTTCAAATTGAAAGTGAATCTAATGGCCCGCAAGTGGTAACGTGGTTAGTCACAGACCATTTAAATACACCCAGGGTTGGTTTAGATAATAATGGTGTAATTGTTTGGCGCTGGAATAGCAAAGGTTTTGGCGACGAGGCAACCGATAACGACCCTGATGGAAATGGCATAGATCGAGTTGTAAATCTAAGATTCCCCGGACAGTATTATGATAGTGAAAGTGGTTTGTATTATAACTACTATCGGGATTACGATCCGACTTTGGGTAGATACATTCAGTCTGATCCAGTTGGTATAAATGGAGACTTTTATGCACCCGAAAGGCGCGTGGCTCAATCTATGGGGGTTCCTTTAACTAAAAATCAGACAAGTACAGTAGGAAGCTTGTACTCATATGTTGAGAGTAACCCTCTAATAAATGTAGACCCAACAGGTGAGTGGAAATTTTCTGCAAGTGCATATCGTGGTTATGGCGGTTCAATTCATTTCGGAAAAGACCCTCGAAGTGGCAAATCCTTTTTTGGTGTAGTAGCTGGAGCTGGAGCTGGTGGAGGTATAGAGTTCGATCCTATAGGAGGAACACCAAGTGAATGTGGTGATTCTTTTGCAGGAGTGGTAGCAAATATAGGCGTTACCGCTGGTAATACTTCTGTCGGTTTAGATGGGTCTCTTGGCTTCTCGAATTCAGCTAATACAGTTAATAGCTCAACACCATCTGCAAGTTTTAGTGGTTACCTGAATATAGATGGTAAAGTTGGACTTCGACCAGAAGCTAGTGCTGGCTTTGGAGCTTTCTATGCGTGGTAGATCATGATTATTACAATTGGCAGAATTTGGTTTTGGATTTCAATATTTTTAATAATTCCTCTCTTGTCATATGGGTGTGAAGGGAATTGGGTGAGCGGGCGTTGTAGATTAAGTTCATCTAATACAGAAATATGGCTACTATCTTCTTTGTTGGTTCTTTTGATAACAATGATTTTTAGTTTTCTAGTAGTTGCTAAATGCGGAAATTGCAAGTCACATAAGTTTCTCTGGATATTGCCATGGTTTGCAAAAAGACCTTGCAGCAACTGCGGAATAAAGAGAGGTTTATTTTTTTATTGAATTCAATAAGTGGTGCCAGAGTAAACTTTTGATCTAAATATAACTAAGCCTCAATCTTTTGATTGGGGCTTTTTTATGTCCGTCATTTTTGTGTGCAAAGACCAGCAGGCTGGGCAGTGCAAAGCAGTACAGGCGATCACTTTGCTCCAGTAGCATGGGCATTTTGGTGCAGTCCACGTAGCTACATGGACTGGTCTAAATGATCACTTCTGCTGGTTTTAACTGAACATCGATACTGGTTTAGGCTGCTCATCGTGCTGCAGAATGACTGTTTTCCATCAGTCGTGGAAAGCTCTTGAATAGAAATTCTTTCTAATGTCGCCGTTCATAGCGGCCATAACCATAGACAGCTCAGGAGGAAGGTTATGATTATTGGATGGTTTTTTTTCTGTGGAGTATTCTTTAAGCTCATTATCTAGCAATGTTCTGTTAGTGATAGACAATGCCCAGAATAAAAACTGTAATTGATTTTCTTTCTTTGATGAGACTAGGCCGCGTTGCTCTGCATGCCATAACATCCCCAGATTGGAATCTTTTTCTGCGAACAGTATTAGTTGTTTTGGTGATTGGTACTTATCGAAATACGTCTCAACCCATATATTTTTCATCTTTGTTGGTAGAGGATCATTCTTTTCAATAAAGTGCTCGAAGATTAAATCGTATATTGGTTGAGCAACGCTATCAAAAGGTGGAAATGTCACTAATCTTGATACTAGGCAATTTACCTGCCACTTTAATTCGATGTATAAGTCGATTCGTTTAAGTAATTCCGATTCCCTTGTCAGCATTAATAAGCAAGCTAATGCATCTAAGTCATTTTGCATTGATAGTCGTGAAACCTGCCATTTGTTGCTTATCTTTTTTCTAATTAGTAATCCTGATTTAGTGTCTACTTTAAGAAGTAGATTTTGAAAGTAAGGAGGGAGTTGTCGCATCATTTCCTGAAGTCTTGATAAGTCTGCATCAGGTTCTTCTAAAATCAACCATAGAGGTAAATGAAGTAGTCGTTTGGTGCCGCCAAGAATCCCTTCGATTTTGTTAATTAGTGCTTCATCTTTTACTGCTGCACCTTTTGCATTTTTATAAAAACGTCTGGAATTACTTCCCCAGAACTCAGCGTTTTCTTGCGAATCTCTTTTTGCGAATTCTTTCTGTATTAAACCAAGCGATATTCCGCCCATTCGATGTCGTATCGATTCAATCCAGTAAATAGAAGACTGTGATCTTATTTGTTTTTGTAAATAGTTGATGTTTAGTACCTCCAACTAAATAGAGTTTATAACCCTACGTTAAAGTGCAGAACATGAACAAATGTTTTTAAGCCATTGTTATACCTAGTATTAATAAAAACCAACTGTGTCCTATTCATATGGAATAGGACACTACCGTAATACTTTGTTTGTGATTTACCCTTAGTCACACACTGTTAACAACTGGCATTACAAAAATGAATGACGATTCTCCATCCGAAAAACTTGATGAGCTGGCAAAAATCTTTGAGAAAGATTTGATGGAGCAATATGGGCCACTACTAACAGGAGATGATTTGAGAAGAGCGCTTGGTTATATATCTAAGGATGCTTTTCGTCAGTCGATGGTAAGAAACACTGTCCCAGTGAAACTATTCTCGCTGGAACATAAAAAAGGCAAATATGCTTTTACTAAAGATGTTGCCCATTACTTAGCGGCTGTAAGGGTTGAACGACAAGTAGGTAAACAACCAGGAGGTGATATAGATAATTAGTGAATTAAGAATTGTATTTTAATGTGAGGCTAGAAAAGAAAAAGGCCTAAAGGAGTTGTAGCTCCTGAGGCCTCTTTAGAGTTCGTCGTTTGATGTTCGACAATCTAATATTCCTTTCCCAAGCTGTTTATGTCAAGTGTTGATTGTTTTTTCTCAACGCTGCTAGCAGTTTAGTGCCTCCTTTTTCTAACAACGTTGTTGCTCAGATCATTGAGTTATATCGAAGGCTAAAGAAGAGGTTGTATTTATGAATAGCATTAAGTTTCGAGAAATTCTACGGCTAATTAGTAAGACTGATTTTTCAAATAGGCGGATAGCTAGATTGATTAGTGTTTCGCCAAACACGGTTAAGCGGTATCGGGATAAGGTTAAAGAAAGCGCTCATGTAATTGATGACCTTTTATGTCTTGATGATCACAAGCTAGAAGAATCACTGAAAGATACTGTAAGTTTTATGAGCGATAAACGCATGCCTGATTGGGGCTACATTCATAAGCAAATGCAGTATCGGCATCAAACATTATTAAGAATTTGGGAGGACTATTGTATTTCTAATCCTCAAGATGCCTACTCATATTCTCAGTTTACATATCACTACCGAAAGCATACCAGTAAAATTTCACTGAGTATGCGCCAACAACATTATGCAGGAGAAGCAGTTCTAGTTGACTATGCAGGCAGAACGGTAGAGTGGACAGATATGCAAACGCATGAGGTTCATAAAGCCCAGATATTCGTGGCGGTTATGGGATGCTCGAATTACACCTTTGCTTTCGCTTCAAAGAGTCAGAAGTTGGAAGATTGGATAGATGCACATGTAAAAATGTATGAGTTTCTAGGTGGCTCACCACAAACTGTCATTTGCGACAATTTGAAGTCAGCCGTTACTAAGGGAGGATTGTTTCCAACAATAAATCGCTCCTATATGGAATGTATAAAGCACTACGAAAGTGTGATTGATCCCGCTCGTGTACGTAAACCTAAAGACAAAGCAAAAGCAGAAAGTGGTGTTCTATTTATCTGTCGTTGGATCTTGGCAGCACTGAGTAATCATAGGTTCTTTAGCATTGATGAAATTAATGATGCTATCGCGCCGTTGTTAGAGAGGTTTAACGAGAGGCCTTTTAAAGATCTTCCTGGTAATCGTAAATCTCGATTCGAAGAGTTTGATAAGCCTGAATTAAGGCCATTACCAGATGGTCCGTTTGAGTATGCTGAGTGGGTGACGAAGCAGAAAGTCCGACCTGATTATCATGTGTTAGTGCAAAAACATAATTACTCGGTGCCATTCAGATTAGTTTCGGAAATAGTCGAGGCTCGTGTCACTACAAAAGTGGTCGAAATCTTTCACTTAAATAAACGTATAGCCGTCCATCCGCGCAGTGATGTGATGGGCGGTCAAACTACAAATTCCGATCATAGACCTGCAAGCCACCATGCTTATGCATCACTCACAAAGGTCGAATTCATGAAGTGGGCATTGAGCATAGGTCCATGTGCAATGGAGGTTGTTGATAAGCAATTCGAGAATAAAGCCGATCACTCTATTCCAGCGAAGAAAGCCTGTGTACAGCTGAAAAAGTTAGCTCGGATATATACCCAAGAGCGTTTTGAGAATGCTTGTCTAAGAGCATTACAAATATGCTCTCCTACCGCGACAACTGTTGGCTCTATTCTGAAAAATCATATGGATAAAGTAGAGGGAGAAGAAATGCCTGTTCAAGAACAGTTGCCTCTCCACTATAACGTTAGAGGGGCTGAATACTATTCAGTTAAAGGAGCACAAAGATGACATATAAACAGACATTAAGTCAGATGGCAGAGCTGAAATGGCATGGAGCTGTTGGAGCATACAAGGATCAACAAACCAACATAGCATTACACGGTTTGGGTTTTGATGAGAGGCTGGCGATTCTGACAGAAGCGGAAATTCATGACCGATCACAGCGGCGACAACAAAGATTGTTGAAACAAGCAAAGCTTAAATCATCAAATGCATGTATTGAGGACATTGATTACAGCACTACTCGGTCCTTAGATAGGCAGTTAGTGTCTACATTGGCGTCCTGTAATTGGATAAATAACTGTCAGCCCCTCGTAATCACGGGTCCTACAGGAGTGGGAAAAACCTGGCTAGCATGTGCGTTTGCGCAGCAAGCTATACGCAAAGGTAAGCCAGTTTTATATAAACGTCTCACGCGCTTCTTTGAGGAGGCCAAAATTGCACATGCTGACGGCACATTGCCTAAGTTCAGAATTGGATTAGCTAAGCCTTCCGTACTGATTCTGGATGACTGGGCGCTATTTCCTATGAAAGCTAGAGCACGACAGGATTTGTTAGAGCTAGTGGATGAACGCTCAGGATCTGGTTCGCTCATCATTACTTCGCAGCTGCCCGTAGATCAGTGGCATAACTATATAGATGAGCCAACCATGGCAGATGCAATACTTGATCGAATTTTACACCGAGCGCACTTCATTGAGATTCAAGGTGAATCTATGCGTCGAAAGCCTAAAGCGGAATGAGGTGTCGATATGCATTATTACGAAAAGCTCAATGATGCGAGTGTTATTCATCGTATCCCTAAGCAATCGCCCTTTGTGCAAGGAGACCTAGCGTTTCAAGAAGTGGTTGATACTGACGAGCCTGTTATTGAACAGGTAATCAATTACTACTCAGAAATTCTGGTCTCATCACATAAGGCGATAGATTTTCTAAGGCAGCGAGGAGTTACAGATCCAAATGCCATTAGCTCTTTTAGATTGGGTTTCGCTGATAGAACCTTGGGGCTTCGTTTGCAGTCACTTGGGCGCAGGCAGGAAGATCTCTCTCGTGGCGCTCTTCAGAGATCAGGGTTATTAAAACCCTCAGGTCATGAGTTTTTTAGAGGCGCTATAGTTTTTCCTTTTTTCAATAACGATGGTCGTGTTGTCGGAGCCTATGGGAGGCGCATTACTCCTAAGCTAAAAGCATCCTCTGTATATCATGTACATTGGTTCTCCGAAGACACGTTGTTTTTTAACGGGACAGTTATAAATCAATATGACCAGGTGATTATGTGTAAAACCCCGTTAGAAGCATTGGTTTGGTGGTGTGCTGGTTTTAAATATGTATTTGCATTGATGGGAAAAAGCACCTTTAACGCACAGCATCTGCATGCACTAAAAGTGAGTTCGACAAGGGATCTATATATTGCATTTGGCTCTAGCAGTAATGATCTAGCTGAGTCATATCGGATTGCTGAACAAGTAAGTAATGTAGGTATTAACTGCCGTTTCATTTTGTACCCAAATGGCATGGATGCCAGCACATTTTCGACTTCGGTAACTAGTCCTGAAAGTGCATTTTCTGAATTGATAGATCGAGCCTTACAACTTCCGTTTTCATCTGAAACCAAACATTGAGAGGTACGTATGATTAAACTGAATGAAAAATCGTCATTGCTGGATTGTCAGCGCCACTATGTCGATGATTGCCTAGCCCGTGGACAAAGCCCATCGACAGGAGAAACCAATAGAGTTTTGTTGGGGTGTTTTATTGATTGGTGTTTCCCTCAAGAAATTGTTGAAATTGGTCAGCTTAACTTAGATTTATTGGAAAGTTATCGGGCTTATTTATATCGCTGGCGTAAAAGCTGTAATGGAGAACCTTTATCAGTATCTACTCAACGCATGCGCCTGATGGCCATAACGGGGCTGCTTAAGCGGCTATATAACCTCAATAAACTCGAATCCGACTTTTATAAAGGATTTGAGTTACCAAGGGTAAAGAAAAATAAGCTACTCGATATACCCAGTGAAAAAGAGATGACTTTAATTATTGCTCAAACAGCCACGAAAGGAAAAATGGCCGTCAGAGATAAAGCCATCATGGAGTTGTATTACGCATCGGGTATGCGGCGAGCGGAACTGGCTAACTTAGATATACGAGACATTGATTATCAGGAGCAAGTTGTCAAAGTTCGAAAAGGAAAAGGTGGCGTTGATAGGGTTATCCCTATCGCGCCACGTACGTTAGCGACAATAACCATCTATATGAATGAGCTTAGGCCAGAAATGGCCACTATTGAGTCTGGGGTGGCGTTATTCTTGGGTATGACAGGCAAGCGTATCCAGAACAGCGCTCTTACCGATTTAGTGGGAGGCTATATTCGACGCTCAGGTGTGTCCGATAAAGGTGCCTGCCATGTGCTGCGTCACGCCTCAGCGACCCATATGTTACGTAATGGTGCTGACATTAGGTATATACAAGATTTCCTCGGTCACGAGCATATTGTTAGTACGCAGATATATACACATGTGTATCAAGAAGACTTAAAGCGGGTTTACTCTCAGACGCATCCAGCGTATCGAGGTTAGTCGTTTTTATAACAAGGTCATTATATAATGGTTCACATATTGTGAATTGTTTTGTACAATACGGTTCACAAAATGTGAAAGAGGTAATAAGTGCACGTCATATCAAGAAAACCATTTAACGATGCGACTAGGGATTACCCTAACGATGCAGCATCAATTCAGTCTCATTATGTGACGTTACGTAACGGGCAGTTTGCATCTCCAGATGAGTTAAAGTCGGTATTTCCGAGCCTAGATAACTTTAAATATAAAGATAAATGGTGGGTGATTGATATTGGTGGCAACAATCTCAGACTAATTGCATTTATTGAGTTTCGTGATAGTCGGATGTATGTAAAACATATTGTTAATCACGCTGAATACGACAAACTTTGTAGGAAATATGCGAAGGAGGATAAACGATGAACTTTGCTACAGTAAAATCTAAGTCACTCGATTTCTTCAATGAAGCGAGTTTTGTCAGTCATATTCATGATGAATCTGATTATGGCAAAGCATTGCAGTTAATGGATGAGTTGATTGAAGAATACGATACATACAAACCATTAATTGAAGTGTTGTCGTTATCAATAGAGCGCTGGGAAGAAAATGCCGAGGAGTTTGCAGAATTTAATGCCAGTGTTAATGCGTTAGATAGCGGTGTTGCTGTATTGAAAACATTGATGGATCAGTACCAGCTTAAAGCTGACGACTTGAAAGAAGAAATCGGCAGTAAAAGTTTGGTATCAATGATACTGAATGGGACGCGCAATTTAACGGTTGATCATATCAAGGCGTTATCAATGCGTTTTAATACATCACCTGCGGTATTTATTTGATAGGAGGTATCACAATGAGTAAGCGCGATTTATTCACTGAAATATCTCAGGGTTTTGATGACTTAAAACAGGCGCGTGATGGGAAAAAGGAGTTGCGAACTCATCAAATTGAAGTAAATAATGATAGGATTAGTAAGAAAGCTAAAAATAATGAAAGCAATTTTCAAAACACTAAATAGTACAAGTTTTATGTAAAGAAATAATTTAGGCCAAGGAGAGTTATGGATGTTAAAGGCTATAAATAAAATTGATAATCTGGGTATTTTTAGCAATTACAGAAAAAAGGGGAATATAGAAGATTTTGAGAAGTTTAATCTTATATATGGACTTAATGGATCAGGTAAAACCACTCTCTCACAGTTTTTGTCGTCACTGAATTATGGTGAATCCAAACAATTTCCAGATTTAAAATACTCAGTAATGTCTGAAGAAGGGGGCTTTGTTCAAGGAGCTGAATATTCGAGAAAAATACAAGTATTTAATTCTGAATATGTTAATGAAAATATCGGACAGATAGAAGGAAAGATAAATCCAATTTTTATAATTGGTAAAGAAAATAAAGATTTAATAATTAAAATAGAGAAAGATGAGGAAACACTTACAAAACTATTATCTGAGCTGAAGACTTTGGACGATGATAAAGTAAAGTTGGTAAAGCAAAGAGGTGGAAAATTTACTGATATAGCTAAAGTTATAACCTCAGATACCAGCGGCGAAGCCACTCGATCCTATAGGAAAAATAATGCTGAATCTGCATTCTATAATATGGCGGGAAGAATAGAGCTAACTGAAGATCAACTTAATACCTACAAAACTACATTAAGACAAAAATTATTGGGCGCAACTAATGATTTAGAATTTGATAAAATTAATATTGGCTACACGGATGGTTTCAAACTGTTAGAGTTATCAGAAGCTGCAGTTATATTTGTGTCTAAAGTAAAAAATATCTGTACTGAAACATCTGCATCTGAGTCTATAAAAAGATTAAAAGAAAATGCTGATATTGCATCATGGGTTGAATCTGGAGTTGACATTCATAGCTTACATAGTAGTGAAATATGTGAATATTGCCTCCAAAAAATACCTGAGGAAAGATTGCTATCTCTAGCAAATCACTTTAATGACTCTGATAAATTGCTGAAAAATAAATTGGAATTTATTATTAACGAAGGGCAAACTATTAAGTCTGGTGTCCAGCCTAATAATTTTCCAGGAAGTCATCAGTTGTATGATGAGTTTCATTCTCCTTTTCAAATTGCAAGTCTAGAATTTAAAGTTAAAAAAGAACAATTACTTAATCTAATCGAGGAGTATTTAGAGCTACTTGAAACCAAGCTGACAAGCAGGACGGAAGCTATAGGTTTTGATCTTGACGAAATTGATTTAGAAAATTTTAATAACTCGATACAAGGAATTAATCACATACTACGGGAACATTCTCAAAAAACGAGAAATTTTGAGGGAAGTATTGCTGAAGCAAGAAGTAATATTGAATCACATCATCTTTCTTTAATTAAAGAAGAGGTTGATGGGTTTGATTCTGAAATATTAGAAAAAAATGAAAGACTAAAAATTATAAATGAAGGTGATAAAGAAGAAAATATTGGAATAGATGAGCTTAAGAATTCTATTGTCGAAAACAAAGCAAAAGTGGCTAATCTACAAATTGCTTGTGATAAATTGAATGAGCTACTTTATACATTTCTCGGGCGTTCTGATTTAAGGTTTGAGCCTGACGAAGCTGGATATCGGATTCTGAGAAATAATAAATCTGCAAAAAGATTGAGTGAAGGTGAAAAAACTGCGATTACATTTATTTATTTTATAGTTCAGCTAAATGATCAGGATTTCGAATTGGATCAAGGAATTGTTGTAATAGATGACCCTATATCAAGTTTGGATTCAAATTCTTTATATCAAGCTTTCTCATTTTTAAAAAACTCTGTTAAAGATGCTCATCAAATTTTCCTTTTTACTCATAATTTTGATTTTCTTAAGTTGCTGCTAAATTGGATGCAAAAAATACCTAAAAAGGAAGGCAAAAGATCTTACTACATGCTTCTTTGTGGTTTTGGTGAAGATGGTAGTAGAAATGCGAACATTTGTCCTATGGACAAGGAGCTTTTAAAAAACAAAAGTGAATATGCGTTTTTGTTTAAACAGCTTTATAACTTCAGATCCGATGGCACTATACTGGGGTCGTACCATATACCTAACATTGCTCGAAAAGTTTTGGAAACTTTTTTAGACTTTTACTATCCAGAGTCAGAAACCATGTACAAAAAAATGGGTAAAGTTGATTTTGATGATAATAAGAAAACAGCAATTATGAAATTTTCTAATGATTTTTCTCACCCAACAGGAAAAGGCTTTGACCCAGCATTAGTTCCAGAAACCCAGAAAAATGTAAGATATCTTTTAGATATGATCGAGGCCGTTTCTCCAATCCATTTTGAATCGTTAAAAAACTCTATTGAAGTAGTAGCTTAACTTTAAATGGGGCTACGGATGCGATTAGTTTATTAAGTCGAAATAAACTAGGAGGTTAGTAGAGCTGTTTTAGTCGATTAGTTTATAACTACTATCGGGATTACGACCCCACGTTAGGGCGATACATCCAGTCTGATCCGATTGGATTGGCTGGTGGTATCAATACTTATGGGTATGTTGGGGGTAATCCATTAAATTATATTGACCCGTTAGGCTTGGATTGGTTTAGGCCAAGTGACCATCCCCATACTGTCGGTAGACAAAACACGCCCATTGAACCTGGACCTAATGGCTTAGGGCGTTATGGTGACGATTACGTTCCCGCAGCTCATACATTCGGTACTATTCATGACGGTGTTGTTGATGCACTTACTAGTCTTGGAGTGCCTGATGTAGTAGCTAACGTACCAACGATGTCGGTAAGTTATGCTGCTGCGATATACATTGAAACTGCACGCAGTATTGCCGAATCTTTGGGTTTAAATATCCCTTCACCTGATAAACATCACGAGGATGTAGAGAATGCAAAATGTAATTAACCGTATTTTTATTATCTCTATGCTAGCCACCTTTACTGTAGGTTGCGTAGAAAATGATTATTCTGACATATCTCAAACAAGTGAATATCAATCTCTGATAGGGAAGAATTTTACCTTAATGGAAAATGTTTGGGCGACTGGAATTACTACTGATCAAAACTATAAAGGAGAAGCCTCGCATATTGTTTTAGTACCAGAGCCTGGTTTTGAGGGACCAGAGGTAGTTTTTAGAAATTTAATCGAAAAAGGTGACCAAATTTCCGTAACCAAGGTCCTATTACGAAAATCTCTACTAAAAAACTCTATCTACTATGAGCTAAGCTTCAATAGTGGAAAAAGGTTTGATATACCTGTGTTAGTCAAAATGACTGAGACAATTGATACCAGTTCTTATGGATTAAATAGCGATGTCTATATGATTTCCAAATAGCATCTTCTTCTTAAATCAAAGAGGTCAAAGTCTTTTTTATGCCTGCAGTATTAACAGCGCGGTTTGCAGTCAAAGCTGGAATAAAGACCTCTATATCAGCGCTACATCTGCACTCACCGACTTCCTCATTCCTTTCCCTGTTAAAACGTAATAACTGTTTTTGGTTTCAAAGAGGTAGTTGCCTTCTTAGCATTTCATAGTAATAGTCTCTATCTCGTCACTGTTTTTGAAAGCAAAAGTTAACCCATGGCCTTTTCCATAGCGAGTGGGTGTAAACACGCTAGTATCTATACAGATTACATTTCCAAAAGTTGATACTTCGCTAAGGCCTTGATGCCCAACTAACAAATAATCCAAGTCACGAACTGTAAAGTGAGGCTTATCTATTATTTTTCTGCTCCACACCACATACGGTAAACATCGTCGTTTCCAGATTCGGTTTTGCTCACAAAATCATCCCAGGACATATTTTCTGGAATATCTGCATGAACAGCGCCCATACGCATACCATCGACCTTTACTTCAATGGTCCAATGAAATAATTCCATTAGCTGTAGTATTTCAGTCTTCTCATCTTCAGACATGTCTTTTAGCCAGCGATCATCCATGCCGTATCTGTATTCAGTTTTATGTAGAGCTGTATAGATTTTGCATTCGTGATTACCAGCAACAGAGTAGAACCAAGGATTATTCACCAATCGTAGGCTATTAAGACTATCGGAGCCTCTGTCTACAAGATCACCCAGGGCGACAACGATATCTTTTTCTTTATCGAAATTGAGCTGTTCTAGGCCTTCCCAGAAAAGATCAACATAGCCGTGGATATCTCCGACAAAATACACGTTGCCAGTTGCTTCTATGACTTTTGTTGTCTGAAACAGGGGTAAATAAGTGTTGATGCCAGTACGCATGAAACGCCTCAATACTCAGATTAGTATCACGACTATCAATCAGTGGAGTCAGGAATACAACAAGCAGTAATACCTATATTTTGTTATTTCTCATTTTTGATTTCAAAAGGAGAAATGCATAAGCAAGGAAGTTGTACGCAAAGTATTGTTAGTTTGAGTACAACAATCTTACAGATATTCGGTGTTTTACCTTTTGTCACACATTTAGATGTATTTAATAGATATCGGCTTATAAAAAAGGAGGCCGATACAATGTCTAAACTTCAACTCAATAAAATAACTACCAAGCTTGTCATCGAAATAATACTGCTAGGTATCTCATCTATTCATCCAATTGTCAGTATTGTCGTGGTGTTAGTTAATGTCGCATGGTTTGCGCACTGGCAATTTTCTAATTACGGCACTGACAATTAAGTGAGAAATTACCAGTAGGCTGAGCATTCTAAACCAGTACAGGTGATCATTTAGCTCCAGTAGCCTGGGCTTTTGATCCAGCCCACGTAGCTCACAAAGAAATTTATAATTTGTTTAATCTGAGCATAAATCTAATCAAGTTAGATTATCATCGCGAGTTGAGAGAAGGCGCCTTTGCGTCTTGGAATCGAGCAGTTGGCATATAGCCAATAACTAGACTTGATTAGGAGGGATAAAGGAAGTTAACTTGTCAGTATCGCTTGGCGGTATATATAACGCATATAGTATAAGTATAGAGAGTATGGATAAAATTAATTTTAGAAAAGCACTGTTATCAGACCGGCCAGTGTTACTTGAATTCGAACAAAAAGTTCTAGAGGCAGAGCGGCCATATAATTCGACTATAAAATCGGTTGATGCATTTTATTATGATTTAGATGAGTTACTTAATAGCAGCAAGTCCTATCTACTTGTAGCAGAAGTTGACTCTAAGCTTGTTGGCTCTGGTTATGCTCAAATAAGATCATCTAAACAATCTCTGATCCACGACTTTCATTCGTATCTCGGTTTTATGTATGTGGCGGCTGAATACCGTGGTCGTGGAATTAATAAAAGTATTATTGAGCGGCTGGTCGAGTGGAGTGAAGGCCAAGGAATATTTGATTGCTATTTAGATGTTTATAGTGAAAATGAAGCGGCTATACAGGCATATAAAAAAGTAGGCTTTGTAAATTCCATGATTGAAATGAAATTACATTTGAAGTAAATATTGAATGCTGTAGGTAAGTAGAGTCAGCGTAAAAACTCTTTCAGCGCTAACTTACTCGATCAATTTATAGCTACTATAGTCATAAGGAAGAAAAAAAGTGACTGGCCCTACACTTAAACACTTGCCCAAGATGTTGTGTACACTGGTGCTTGCGTGACACTATATTAAAGTCCGTGCCTCATTCTTATGGAAATTACCCAATGCTAAACTCCGAAAAACCACGCCCGCCGCGTGCGCTGATCGTCGCTGTTCACTTAGACAATGTTAACAATGTTGAATTTGAGTCGTCGTTGGCCGAATTGGCTGATTTAGCAAAGACTTTAGGGCTAGAGGTGGTTGGTCAGGTGACTCAAAAGCGTTCGTCGTTCGACTCGACGGCGTATGTAGGTGTCGGCAAGCGAGAGGAAATACGGTTATTGTTACAAGACCAGCAAGGCGTCACAGATACTTCGTCTGCAGCTGAGCCGCTGGAAGCTAGTGACGCAGTAGAGTTTATTCTAGTCGACCATGAAATCTCGCCATCTCAGGCACTCAACTTGGAAAATGAAGTCGGTTGTGAGGTGATGGATCGAACGGGTGTCATTCTTGAGATTTTTCATCGCAATGCCAGTTCACACGCAGCAAGGGTACAAGTTGAAATTGCGCGCCTTACGTACATGGCGCCGCGCCTGCGCGAGGCGGCTAAGCGCGCCGGACCTATTGGCAGACAGCGCAATAGCACCGGCGGGCGCGGTACCGGCCAGTCGCGTACTGAAATGGATGCTCGTAAGGTTCGCGAACGTATTAGCGAGCTGCAAAAAGAAATTGATGCCATGGAGGCGGGGCGCGATATTCAGCGATCACAACGCCGCGAACAGTCGGGGCTAGCTCAAGTAGCGCTGGTGGGTTATACCAATGCTGGTAAATCTACTTTGATGCGCGCCTTGACCGGTAAAGAAGTGCTGGTGGCTAATAAACTGTTTGCCACTTTAGATACTAAGGTACGCACCTTGCAGCCAGAAACTGTGCCCAAGGTATTGGTAACTGACACCGTTGGTTTTATCAAAAATTTACCTCATGGTTTGGTATCCTCGTTTAAGTCAACTTTAGACGAAGCGCTTGGCGCCGCACTGTTGCTGCATGTCATTGACGCTGGCGACCCGGGGTTTGAGGCGCAGCTTGAAGTAACTGATAAAGTATTGGCTGAGATTGGGGCCGACGATGTACCGCGCATTCGGGTGTTCAATAAAATTGACTACTTAGATGATGCTGCCTCGCGAGAACAGCGCACACTTGAACTGCAAGCCAAATACCCCGGTTGCGTTGTTGTTAGTGCGCTGCGTGCAGAAGACATAACGGCCTTGCACCAAGCCATTGTAGAAGTTTTTCAAAAGGACCTGATTGAATCTGAGGTTTTTTTACCGTGGTCGGCGCAGGAGTTGCGTGGCGAGATATTTGCTTCTTGTGAAGTGCTTGAAGAGCGCGCCGACGAAGCCGGGGCGTTTTTCCGCTACCGCGCCCTCCCTGATGTGGTTGCTAGGCTGACTAAGCTAGCCGACTTAAAAAAGTAACTATTTGCTGTTGAACAGTCAGCTGGCTTAAATATTTATGCCGCTTGGCAATAAAATATCAATGTGCTGTGTTTATTCTTCATGCCAATAAACGGTGGCATTGCCGTCTTTAAGCTGTTGTTGCACGCTAGACCATTTAGGTTCTGACTGTTGCAGATAGCCGGCTTTGTCGGCTCGCCAGTCAGCGCTAACCTCGCTGTCCCAGTTCAGATAAAGGCGTCCATCGTAAATAGTCCAACCGTTTATTGGGTCTGTCTCAGCAGCGTAACCTTCGGCCACGCCATAAGCGCACCAGCCCCCGTAGGCCGGCGCGTACTTTTCAGGATCGGTGATAAACAGTTGACGATTTTCCGCCGACGAGAACCACCATGTCGCTCCATTCCACTGCGTCGCATACATCGCTTGGCCTTGAACTGCGGTAGCCGCTAAGTGATAGGCTACCGTGTCAAAACCTTCTATGGCAACGCCAAGTTCGTCGACCAATACCTCACTTGCTAGGCGACTGGTGTGGTTATCGCTGTCACTGCTGCTGCAGCCGATTATAACAAGGGCGAGTAGCAAGGCGGGTATCAACGTCAAAAATTTTGGTAGTGACTTCATAAATCTCTCTTTAAAAAAAGATAACAAAAGGGGCGCATTTATTTTTTAAATAACAATGTCATGCGGTTGGATTCACCAATAGCCAAGTTGCGCTGTTTATCTTCTTCAGTGTCAGCATCAAGGCCTGGGGGTAGGCGCCACACATAGTCTTCGGCGGTCGGTTGGTCCTTAGAGTTTTTGTTTATGTCTGACTCTGCTACTAAGGTGAAACCAGCTTTCTCCACTGAAGCGACTAACTCATCACGATTGAGATAGCCGGTTTCGCCAGTGAGGTTTTTAAGGGCTGATTGATGTTGAACAATACCTACAATACCGCCCGGTTTTAAAATGCGATAGCTAGTTTTTAATATATTGTCGCCGTATTGATGGCTAGCATTAAAACGATTGATATTATGTAGGGAGCGAACAAATAAGACTGCATCAACGGTATTATTGAGTGTGTCAGGCATCGCATCAAAGCTATAGGCGCTGGCTGTAGGAGTGTCAGTCGGCGCCCATAATTTGATTCTTTGCGGGAATGTTTCGGTGTCTTTAATGCGTTCTTGGATATAGTTATCATCGGCCCATTCAAATAGCTTCCACAAATCTACTGGGTATTCACCAGCGATCATATGACCCTCTTTACCCAGGTAAGGAGCAATTATTTTTGTATACCAGCCGCTATAAGGTAGGGTCTCGACAACAGTCATGCCAGGTTTAATACCGAAAAATTTCAGCGTTTCATAGGGATGGCGATATTGATAGCGAGCTTGTGCCTCTTTAGTTTGCTGAGCTAATACGGCCTGCAGTTTATCGTCTTCAACTTGGTGGGTTGCAGAGTGATTATCGATAGCAAAAGCCTGCCCGCAAACTGTGGTTAAAATGCAGGCGAGCCCGAATTTGAGCAAATTTTTCATAGTAATCCTTGACAGTGTTGTTCGTTGGTTATCATTCAATGACCAGAACTATGGCGTTATGTTCAATATAACGCTTAGAGATTTTTGATAGTTACCCAATTGATTTTTTTTGTCAACGATGGCTACACTTCGATTGTTGAGTAAAGGATACACATTACCAATCACTCACTAAATTGGTGCCTTCTTTAATAATAGGCACACCACTTGTGAGGGAATAGGCTGCTATTATAGCGTTAGCTGAAGTATATCTTGTGGCTGCATTATTCCTTTGATAGTGTTCATTAATCTAATCATTGTTTCCAACAGAGATTTTTCGAACCTCTGCCTCACTCTATTTCTGGTTTTTTTACATGAATAATTACTCGTCTGAACCTCGCTCTAGCTCTTATTACACTGCAACAATTAACAATGAAACTGACTACCCGCGACTTGAGGAAGAGCTGCAGGTTGATGTAGTCATTGTTGGCGGCGGCTTCACTGGTGTTGCATCTGCATTAGAGCTTGCTGAAAAGGGCTACAAAGTTGCGGTGCTAGAATCCAATAAAATAGGTTGGGGAGCAACAGGCCGAAATGGCGGGCAAATCACTGGCAG
>TARA_B110000902_G_scaffold12876_1_pt1 | contig 19191 bp, 32 predicted proteins | sample TARA_B110000902 | Tara Oceans TARA_B110000902 (sample SAMEA4398009) | marine metagenome | biome: Polar Biome; feature: [SRF] surface water layer (ENVO:00010504); material: water (ENVO:00002006), including particulate matter (ENVO:01000060) such as... | depth 5 m | reverse complement strand
CTTGATTATAGGATTTTAGCTTCTGCTGACGACAATGTTGTTGAGGCGTATTGTGTTTCTCAATTACCATTTACTAATTGCACAGGAGATATAACAGGCATTACAGCAGGTACAGGTATAAGTGGTGGTGGAACATCGGGAACTGTTACAGTTGCTTTAGATTTAGGCGAATTATCTGTTGGTGGAACACTAATCGCTACTGACTATTTAATAGCTGAAAATGGAGGTGTTGATAATAGACAATTAATTTCATCTATCCCATTAAGTATATTTAATAACAATGCAGGATGGACTTCTTGTGTTGGAGATATAACAGGTGTAACAGCAGGTACAGGAATTAGTGGTGGTGGAACATCAGGAACGGTTACAGTTACCAATTCTGACAGAGGTTCAAGTCAAAGTATATTTAAGAATTTTGCAGTAAGTGGTCAAAGTACAGTTGTAGCTGATAATAATAATGATACATTAACGTTAGTTGCAGGTACAAACATATCGCTTTCAACTAATGCTACAAATGATAGTATTACTATTACCTCTACAACCCCAACAGGAGACATTACAGGTGTAACAGCAGGTAATGGACTTACGGGTGGTGGCACAACAGGAACAGTAACATTAAACGTTGGTGCAGGTGCTTTAATTGATGTTACGTCAAATGTTGTTGATGTTGATTTAAGCGAACTAACAACATCAACAACAGATGGGGATGGAGATTTCTTTGCTGTTATTGATTCGTCAAGCTTTCAAAGAAAACTTACTAAAGGGAATATAAATCTTTCAGGATTTAATAACGATTCAGGATTCACTTCTTGCACAGGAGATATTACAGGCGTAACAGCAGGAAATGGACTCACAGGAGGCGGTACGAGTGGAACGGTAACTGTAAACGTAGGTGCAGGAACAGGAATAGATGTTACAGCAAATGCAATATCTGTTGATGTTTCTGATTTTATGACTAACGGTGCTAACAATAGAGTAGTTACAGCAACGGGTACAGACACCATGACAGCAGAATCTAATCTGACTTATGATGGTGCAGATTTAAGTGTTTGTGGACAAATAAATCTAAAGAACTGTATTGTAATGAACGGTGCTGATTTTGACAATGTTTCTGTCAAAAGTTCAAATGGAAATGTACTATCAAATTACGATACACAAGATGGTGTATTTAGTTATGCAGATAATCTTATAGAAATAGGAAGTGCAGGAATTGAATTTTGCGATAACGTTTCTATTGTAAATAAAACATTGAAAGTTGGTGGTACGGATAATTCCGTAACAGCAGGAACAAACTCGATGACAGGTGGTAATTTAACTTGCGTTACAGCATCTCAATCTATTGGATTTGGTTATTGTAATCAAGTTTTAGGAGGTGCATCGGCAGTATTTGGCTCTGAAAATATTTCAAGTGGTGCAAATAACTTTATAGCAGGTGGTCAGTTAAACTGCACATCAGGACAAGATGCTTTTGCATCGGGTTACTGCAATCGACCTAGTGGAAATCAAGCATTTGCAATCGGATATGATAGTTGTGCTAATGGCAATAGTTCCTTTGCAGGTGGAGGGGGTTCTTTTGCTTGTAATTTAGGTTCATTTGTTTTTGCATCAGATAGTATTACTAATGGTGTATATAGTGCAACATTTGGGGAACAAAACTCTAATCTTAACTCTTATAGTTTTGTTGCAGGATATGGTAATGCTCTATGCAACATCTCTAGTTGTAGTGTTGGTGGTAATGCTGTTTTTGGTGCAGGTAATATAGTAGTTAGGGGTGGTAATAGTTTAGTCGTAGGTGGTTCAAACTGTTTTTGTCAAGATACATATACAGATGCTGAAACACAAGGTGGTGCTATAATGTTTGGTTATTGTAATGAAGCTGATGGAAATTCGGCAATGAGTTTAACGGGAGGTAATTGTTCAGATAACTTTTCAACATCAGGAATTGCTATTGGTTGTGGTGTAACTGCTTCAAAAGGGAGTCAACAATATGCTTTTGGATTAGGAACTACAACGCCTACATCAAGCACTCTTGCTTATGGAAGCAATCAATTTGTAGTTGGTCAGTATAACATATATTCAACATCAGGTAAAGTTCATTTATTTGCTGTTGGAAAAGGTACGTCAGATGGGGCAAGGGCTAATGCTTTAAATGTTGATACTCTTGGTAGAGTAGGTCTTTGCGTAACAAGTCCTTCTTACCAACTTCAATTAAGTTCAAATTCCGCAGCGAAACCATCAAGTTCTACTTGGATTACAATATCAGATGAAAGAGTTAAGGATAATATAAAGTCTTATGGCAAGGGATTAAATGAAATATTACAGGTAAATACCAAAACTTTTGATTATAACGGAAAAGGAGAAACTAATAGTGCAATCACAGGAAATGTTGGAGTTATTGCACAGGAAATTGTTAAAGTATTCCCTGAAACTGTAAATACTTATAAAGGTAAGTTAAATGAAAGTGATAGAGAGGAAACAGATTTATACGCTTTGGATTCACACGCATTGACATTTGCCTTAATTAATTCAGTTAAAGATTTAAACGACAAAATAAAATTATTAGAAAATAGAATTACATTTTTAGAAAACACAAAGAGATGATAAAAGAATGGGATATATTAAGTATTGAGTCAAACATTGATAGTGGTGGAGTTGTTAAAGTAGATGCAGAGTATAAGATAATAGATACTATTAACTTCATCTCATCTAGTAGAAAAATATTTTTAAATTTTCAATACGACACATCGGATAAGAAATTTATACAATTTGATAAACTTAAAAAAACAGATGTTATTAAGTGGGTTAAATCAACTTTAGATTCACAAGTAGTTGAAGCGGAGGTTTTAAGCGACTTTGAGTTAAAACTTGAAAAAAGTAAAAATTTAAAAACTTCTAATTTGACACCTTCTAATTGGCAACAAAAAACTGTCAGAAAATAATAAAATTGGCATATATTTGTTTTAAACAAGAAACTAAATATAACTTTAAAATTAGACAATGAATATTATATTAAACATTCAAGGGGGGCTTGGTAAATGTATTTTATCAACAGCACTAACGAGGGGTATTAAAAAAAAATATCCTAATTCTTATCTAATTGTTGTTAGTGGTTATCCTGATGTTTACCTAAATAATCCAACCGTAAATAAGTCAATAAGACATAATGAACAAAATGGCATATATGAAAAATATGTAAAAAATAATGATTCAAAGTTTTTCATAATTGACCCTTATTTAACAAATCAATTTCAAAACGATGAAAGTCATTTAATTAATATTTGGTTTGAATTATGCGGTCTTAAATATAAAAAGGAAAAGCCTGAATTTTACTTATCAAAAGTAGAGAAGCAATTTTATAACACAGCTTATAAAAGTAATAAACCTATTTTGACAATACAAACTAACGGAGGTGCTTCTAATCAAACTATGTATTATAATTGGGCAAGAGATATGCCTGAAAACATTGTTTCAAAATTAATAAATGACTTTAAGAAAGACTATGAGATAGTACACGTTAAAAGAAAAGACCAAATAACTTATTCAGACACCAAACACGCATTAGATGGTTACAGGAGTATTGCTTATTTATTAAGTATATCAGAAAGAGTTGTTTGTATTGATTCTTTTGTTCAGCACCTGTCTAAAGCTATGAGTAAAAAAGCAATAGTTTTATGGTCTGCTACTAATCCTGAAATGTTTGGATATAATTCAAATATTAATATAAAAGCAAACACTCATACAAAAAAAATAGCCAATAATCACAGTAATTATAAAGAATTTCAGCTTGTAGAACCCATAGAAAGGTGTCCTTATAATGATTTAAGTGAAATTTTTGATTATAAATTACTTTATAACGCTATAAAATCAAATAATTAGTTAAATTTGTTTTAGATTTATAAAAATTAATATATTATGACAAAAAAGATTCAAGAGACAGCTAAAATCACGACAGAAGAACTCGAAAAGTTAAAAGGACTTGTTGGTGCAACCAATGAGGTTAATAACAAAAGGGCTTCTTTGTGTTTGCAAAAAGAAATTCAGATTAAAAGATTAAATACTGAATTTGATGAGGCTTGGGAAATGTTAGGCTTACAGTCTGAAAAAACTCAATTAGAACAAAGAGAATATTTACAGCAATTAGACAACTCTTACGGTCAAAACAAAAGTTATGACTTATCCACAGGGGAAATTAAAGATGTGGAAAAAAATGAAACAGAGTAGTTCAGCAGACCAAGTAATACAAAAAGCGATTTACGACCATCCCGATATTGTTGTGAGGATTCTCAACGATAACGGGTATCGTGTGTCCAATAAACCCACTTTAGACGAAATAACAGAAAAAACTTTTAAAGCAATCTACATAGATGCTAATAAAAAGTTCGCAGATTCATTCGATAGTTTAATACAAACAGGAGAATATAGCAATGTAGTTGTCATGGCGACAATAGCTATTGTAGGTTCAATAGTTTCGGGTATTTTAGGTTCTTCACAGGCTCGTAAAATGAGGGCTTTACAGACTAGAATTGCTGTTGCCAATATAGAAAATAATAAACTTCTTGCAGAAGAACAATTAAGAGTTCAAGGAGAAACAGCAAGAACGGAAATATTAGCAAATACATTACTTGCTTATAGAACATCGCTACAAGGAGAATCCACAGCACGACAAAAAAATGTATATATTTATTTAATAGCTATTGGTTTAGGAATATCTATAATATATGGTACTAACCTTTTATTAAGCGAATAATGGAATACGTTGAGTTATTAGGAGGTACAGGAGGCGGTGCAACAGCATCAAAAGGTTTTGACCCAACGAGTTTAATTACAAGTTTAGTTACGACAGGGATAGGGATTGCTTTTCAAAAGTCTGATGCTAAAAAACAACGTGAACTTGAAAAAGCACTTGCTAAAATGTCTCTTGATAGCCAAGAGGCAATCGCAAAAAAATACGCAGATGCTCAAACCAATATTGAAAAGCAACGTATTATTTTTCAAATTTTAGCCATTGAAAAAAACGAGGCTTTAATAAAAGGTTTAGAGAAAGATAAATATAAATCAATAGTATTGGTAAGCGTTAGTACGCTTGTTCTTGCTGTTGTTATTTTTATGGCAAAAAAACGTAAAAAATAATGGATAATCAAACTAAAAAACTATTAATAGTTGTAGGTGTAGCACTTGCGGTATTATGGATTGCAAAACCTAAGAATAATATCATAGATAGTGCAAGAGGTAAACGCAAGAACTCTGATAAATTATCCGCACCCAAAACAGTTGATTCTAAATTAGCAAAAGAACAGCACGATGGTACTGTTGGTTTACAAGCTATGAGAGAAGCAATTAGTAGTGGGGAAAATAAAAAAGAATTAGATAAACTTAACCGTATGCTCTTAAATGAAACCAATATAAAAGTATATACAATGAGTAACGGAAAACTTTGTGCAAGAAATAGAAAAGGAAAAACTGTTGCTAAAGAACAATAAAATATGGCTACATACACACCTACATCAACTAGCTATCCAAATGGCGTGGTTCTAATAGAGAGTGAGGATGACACTCTATATAATACGATTCAAGAATCAATATCGGGTTCACACAATTACTTAATTAATAGTATTTATTTAAAAACTAACGATGTATCTCAAATATTAGAACCAATTACATTTCAAAAGTATGATTCTAATGGAGATATTCAAAATGATAAAAATATTCCAACTGTTGACCCATTTAGTTTTCAACCTGCTGTTTCAATAGATTTTTCAAAAAAAGATGGCTCTTATATTTTAGATGGTCAAACAGAAATAGGATATACACTACAAGCAAATGAAAGTGTTTATTTTTACTTAGACACTACTGTTGTGGATAATGGTTCTTTGCTTCCTGAACAAAAAGGATTTAACGAGGAATTTTTAAAAACATACGACTTTTTTCAAGAATATGATGACAAAATAAATATCGACTTTAACTATGAACAAGCAGGAGTACCTGAAGGCTATAACGAAAAAGACCGTTATTAAAAACCTTAAAACGGGTGATTTAGTCAAGGTTAAAGCTGATTTGTTACCTTTTTTATATCATTATGGGGTTACTGTAAAGGATGAAGATGAAATGTATATTTATCATTTTCAACCTGATAGAAAAAATAAATTAGGCGGTAACTTATTAAGAGAGAAACTAAAAGATTATATTAAAGGTAAGGAGATAATTTCAGTTGTTAAATCTAATATTGATGAATCAGAGATTAGACAGGTTTTAGAGAAATTAAAGAAAGAAAAATATAATGTGTTTTCAAATAATTGCGAACATTTTGTAAACTTTATAAAAGAAAAAAAATTCATATCTCCGCAATTAAAGAATTGGGGATTAATAATATCTTTAAGTATAGCAACTTACTTGATATTATCAAAGAAAAAGTAAAATGAATAGTAAAACAAAAACAGTAATTTTCTATATATTAGGTGCAGGTGCTTTAGCATTTTACATATTTTATTATGAAGATTATGTTAAGAATAAAAAAGAAGAACAAAAAAGACTAAAGGAGTTAGATAAAATAAATGCGTATAAAAGTCTTTCAAACGAAATGGCAGAAGCTATTGGTAAAAAAGCTAAAATAAAATCAGAGGTTATGAAAAACCCTATGGGTTGGACTTGGGGAAAACCTTATCCAAAGTTTTATCAAGACCAATTAGATGCTATTGAAAATTCAAAATCAAATGCACTTAAAGAACATGAAAAAGAACTTCTTAATTCTATTAAATTTCCTAAAAACAAAGATGGCACACCTTGTATCGTGCCTCCATGCGGTTGGAATCCTTAAAAAAATAAATATGTCATACGGAGAAAGCATTTCGCTAAAATTAGTAAATAATACAGACCAACCACAAAGAATAGGTTTGCTCGGAGGTACAGCATCTACTTATTCAAATTCAAATAACAATGTGGTAGTTCAATGGGATTTGTCAGGAGAAACCTATACAGGCTCAACAGTAGTTCTTGGAACAACTGTATCTACTGAACAACCTTTGTTAACAGCAAGTATAGTAGGTGTCGTAAATGCCTTAAATTTAATGAATAAAGGAGTTTTTACTTATTCAGGAAATATTGTTTACGCAACTACTCTAACCGATAACTCTGTTGAAACAGCAAATTTAACATTGCAAATAGGAAATTTAATTCCGCAAATTGTAACATTTAGATTTTCAGACACTAATCCTGATACTGCTATCGGAAAATATACTTTAGGTTATATAAAACAATTATTTAATTTGTTTACAAGCCCTGTTACTAAGAATGTTTATATTTCTCAAACATCTACTTTTGAAGCAGGAACACAGCTATATAAAAGCACTAATGGGGCTTTAGTAAATGATAATGATAGCCTAATATCTGAACCAAATGTTACTGCTAATGATTCCGTATCGACTTTATCTAATGGTAAAATAACAGCAGTTGTACCCTTTGCCTCAATAGGTGCAGTAGAGCCAAACTTAGCTACTCAATCAACACAAGTCGGATTAACAGTTAATACAACTTTTGACAATTTTACAGGTGTAGAAATTCAATCGCCTTTTATGTCCAATAATGGACTTTATTTATTTTTATTTGATAGAGGGTCAGGAAAAATATATAGATACCCTATTTTAATACCATTTAATTTATTAAGTGTTAGTGGAACATCAGACCAATCAGGTCAATTAATTTCAGGAACTTCACAAGGAGTTACTTTCGCACCAAATGGCGATAGCGTAATACATTTTGAGGATGATAATTTTAGTGTATTTAATCAATGGAATATGTCAACAGCTTGGGATTTAACTACTTTAACACAAGTAACTGTTAATTCAGGTATTCCAAATTCTTCAAGTACAGGTTGGTCTCCAACAGGAGAATATTTATTATCAGGTCAAATAAATAACACTCTTTTTTCTTATAAATTAGACCCATTTAGTTTAGTTGACCCATCAACAAGTCAAACTTCAATATCTGATAGTGCGTTTATTACAACCTCAACTTCGGGTCAAAAAATACAAACTATTGTTTCAGATTTAGGTGGAAGATTCTATTATGTATATGGGGGAGGCACAATTATTCAATGCAACATACCTTCATACACAAATTTAATATCAGTAAGTGAAACTGCGAATTTTAATGTACCTAATAATACAAACTATACTTTAAAAGGGATTGTTTTTAATTTACAGAACAATGGATATTGGACAATTCAATCCACTGTATTTAATACGGGTCAATGCCAATTAAGATATTTTAATTAACCTTAATATATTCATCGTCTATATCTAAATCTTTGGTTAAATTGTCATAAAGAGGTTTTTTACCGATAACTTTTCCTTTTATAAGGTTTAAATTGTCTGTTTCATCTACAACTATATACCCACCACTTTCTAAATTATCATCATAAGAAATGGCTTTTTGAAGTGTTAAATCTTCCTTTGGTAATGTTTTGCTTAATTGCTTTAATACCATTTTCTTTAACATCCAATGTTGAGGGTCTTTTGAATCATTAAAATATAAATGATTTGGAGTTTTTTGAAGTTTTATTATATCTACAATTTCAGTTCTATTCAACACTTTAAATATAGTATCATTATCATCTAGTTTTGCACAAACATAAATAAATTTTATGTTTTGCCCCTTCTTAACTGCTTTTTCGCTAGGAATATGCGTTAATTTAGGTTCAAGACCTAATTCATACTCAAAGTCATCTCCTTCAAAAACACATTCTGCCCATATTTTTTTTATTTTATTACTTCTATATAAAAGAGTAATCAAGCCCTTATAACCTAATATCGGTGTTATGTTACCTTTAAACGGTATAAAGTAAAATTCCCCTACTTCCTGACTTGGATTAAGTCCTAACTCGGCACAATGAAGAATTGATGCAAATAGAGATGCAGGGTTTTTAGTAAACGCTTCTTGAAGCCCTCTGCTTTTTTTTAATTGACTAATCATTATTTGCTTAAACTTAGATGGACTTATATGACTATTGTGCAAAAGTTCTTTGAAGTTTTCTTTTTCGTACTGCTCTATTTTAGTTTGAAAATTTGTAATAAGTTGATTCATGTTTCTTGGTTTTAGTTAACACTTAGTGTTAATTATTTTTATTTAATTGATGTATAGTCTAATCTTAAAAATTCTGAAATGTTTTCTGACTTTCTTTGTTTCGTAATATTTATACGTTCAATTTCTTGTTCTATTTTTTTTATTTTTGTTTTAGATAATTTTTCACAATTCAAAAAGTCTTTATATCTTTTGATTTCATTGTCTAACTCAATTAAACTAATTTCATATCTATAAATTTTAGAACTTACTTTTTCAAAAGGATTTTTTCTTGATAACATTAATAATATACTTTTTCTATTAATGGCATACTTGTAGAATAATCACAATCATCAAACAAAGGACATTTAGCACAGCTTTTTAAAGTAGGCTTAGGCTTGAATATTCTATCTAAAGGATATGAGTTTATTTGATTATAAACAAAATCTACATTTTTCTTATGTATGTCTAATGTATCTACATCAATCACTTGGTGTATTATTTTTACATAATTAGGGTCTTGTTGAGAAAAAATAAAATAATAAAAGTCAAAATCTTTATATTCATGTTTTAAGCAGTCTTTAGCTAGTATGGTATATTGCACTCCCTGAATCATCAGTTTGTGCTTCTCTGACAAGCTGTTGGTTTCCCAACCCCTTTCATCCCATCTATTATCTATTAGACCACTATACTTCAAATCTATAAAGCAATATCTACCATTCCATTTAGCGTAAATATCAGCAATACCGTTCATTTTATCATTACTTAGTTTAGTACCTACATCTAATACTTCAATACCGTATTCTTTAATTATTTTTTTATAAAATTCAGCACTATCATTTGCTCTTTGAAATGGTGCAGAAACACATTCGTTCTTTTTGCCTTTATAACTTATTCTTGGTTCAGGTACTCTACCATTTCTAGGTAAACATCCCGTAGCTTTATATTCAAAGTAATTACCTAAATCCATAGCTTCTGAACTTGGAAATTCGACACCATCAAAAAACTTAGCTTTTATCTGTAATCCACATACTGTTTCAAAATCACTTTTGTAATCTGAAAAATCTTTTAAAAATGACTGACTAATTTTATACATATTATTTTGTTTTAAATTCTGTTTCTTCCATCCAACCATCAGTTGTGTAATCACTACCAACCCAAATATAAGTTTTACCAAATCTTTTCCTTTTTGACATACCCTTTATAGGCATTTCAATTCTTACATCTACAAGTTCTGACATATCCATAGCTTTAGTTTTTTCATTCAACTGAACAAGCATCTCATCAGCTTCACTCCTACTAAATGCTTCCATTATAACAGGTTTTTTGTTTTGAGAGAAAAAATATTTATAAAATTTTATTTTGGGCTTATTCCAATCCATTATATCTGTCTTTAAGTTCTTGGTGTAAAGTAAAAGTTAAAATACCAACTTCTTTTTCATTTTCTATTCTTTCATCTTTAATGTGAAACTTGTAAAAATTTTCAATTAATCGGTGTAAAGTTGGTCTATGTTGTAAACAATTACAATCAGAACGAATTATCGCAGTTATTTTTCTAAAATGCTGTACTAATTTATTCATTTCGTTATAAATTTGATTTAACCCTGTATTGTGTCTAATTAGGGTAATTAGTTTCTTGGATAAGGGGGGTGGTTTTTTACCACCTCCTTTTTTTATATTCTTATTTTATATTTATATTCATAATACTTTTTAACTCCTAAAGAAAAAACAAGTTTTCTAATCAAAACATCAATAAACTCTTTGTCATCTGAATTTACAGAATCAAAAAGACTTTTTATTTTTTCATTATTACTTTTTTTTATATAGGAGTAAAAATTATCTGTTAATTCCTCTGCTACACTTTCATCTTCATAAAAGAAATCTTTAGTTAAGTTTTGAGATATTAAGCTATCCTTATAGAAGTACATGAAATCATCATCTCTCAATAATTCATCTACTGATGATACAGTTTCAGAACTATTGGTGTCAAAAGCTAAATCAAGTAAGCTGTCTGTTGCTTTTTCGTCAATCCTATCAAAGAATAACTGCCATGTCATTTTTTTCATTATATATCTTTAAATGCAAAAGGCTGTCCTAAGTTGTTTTTAGTGCAATAGCTTAGTAGTGCATTATATGTTTGTAAAGCATCTACTCTATTTTTAGCTACTATTTTACCATAAAAAAACCAAGAATATTCTTTTGAGTTAATACTAATTAACCCAAATTTATAATTTGTTTTTGAATTAAGAAAGAAATAATCGTCAATAATACTAAGCAAAGCCATAGGATAGCCCCTCTCGTTAAATTTCAATAACTCGTATTTATGCGTTAATTCTTGTTCAGTAAACGGTATAGTTTTGAACTCCATTTTAATTTTATTATTTAATTACACAAGGCAAATGTAGTAAAAATTTATTTTAAAAAACAAATATTATTAAATAATATAAAATTTATTTTAAAAAATAATAATTATTGAATAAAATAATTTAATAGGTAAGATTTTTATAAGTAACATTTTTAGAGTCAAAATAATTACTAACTAATTTTATATTTTCGGGAGTGCTTCTATAATATATGCAGTCTGTTCTCCAACAATCAAAATCATCTCCTAACATTACACTTATTTCATACATCATCTGATAACAGAAATATCTAATGTATTTATAAATCATTCTCTTTTGTTCATCTCCTTCATTAATGCAAAGTCTTTCGCCCATGTAACCATCATTGAATTTAGTAAAATGCTTTTTTCTACCTAAAGTTGAAAGAGTTGCCAACCTTAATGCTTTAGAGGGGCATTTAAGACCTCTTTCGTAAGTGTCCTGACTTATCATGCCCTTTATCATAGCTATTCTCCAATAAGCGTGGTTTAAATCAGTTCCTATGATTTCCCCATCATCAAAGTCGTAATCAACATTAAATGTGCTTACGTCATGCTTAGGGGGTAATGCAATAGCCCTTCTACCCTTTAGCCATTTTGAAACATCACTATTTACAGACTTAAACATATATAAATAATTTTTAGGAAAATTTTTGCTATGAGGGAAATAATGCAAAACATCTCCATAAATTATTTGTGTAGATTCACTTGACTTTTTAAGTAAAAAATCTTGTTTAGTTGACTTCAATCTATCAATTAAAGTTTGAGGATTAGTAAACCTCATTTTAGTAATTTGATATTGCTCTGTTTCCATAGTGTCTAATTATAGTAACTGTTTTTGGTTACACTTATTTCATATACTACGATACCTCCTTTTACTATTCCAAATAACTGTTTTAGTAACTCCTAAAATAGATAATTTTGATGTTTTGGAATTAAAATTTTCTCGTAATGTATTTAACTGAACGTTTGAGTTTAGATTGGATTGCATAATGTTTATTTTGTCGATTATTTAAGGGCGACAAAAATATAACATTTTATTAAACCTCCCCACCTTCTTTAAACATATTTTCAATCTTTTTAACTTCTTTTCTGTATTCTTCTTTAGTTTTTAATCCTAACTTAAATTCTTCTAACAAAATCTCTTTAGCTTTATTTTTATCAGCAAGTGGAGTAGAGGTTTTTTTTTGTTTCTTTTTTGATTTAACAGGCTTAGGCTTGACTTTAGTTGGTCTTAATTTCTTTTTAGAATCTTTAAGTTTTGCTCTCTTTGTTTTGGTTGCTTTTGCTTGTGCTTTTTTAAGACGAGGTATTCTTTCAACATCTTTATCCCCACTTACTTTAGGAACTCCCATATCATCAGATGGGCTAAGGTCAGGGTCTGCTGTTAATTCAAATAATAAATAAAAAGAACAATTACTATTATCTTTAGAGTTTGGAACTCTTTTCCTTGAACCAACAAAGATAACGCCACTTTTATTATCTTGATTCTCTCTGATATTTTCAATAATTGGATTTATTTCCATTTCAATATTCATCAAACCTCTTTGTTGAATAGAAGTTTGACCTAAATTAAATCCATTTGTGTTGGCATTTATTTGAACCTGTACATTATTAGGTAATCCTTCAATCTTATTGACAATTTCAAACCAAACCTCTGAATCAAAATCTGATTTATTAACATCAGAAACATTAAAACATGGGCTTTTTTTAACAGCTTTAACAATACCTAAAGAAACCTTTATCTCATTATTAATAGTACTAATAGTAACCTTATTTGGGTCTTGACCTTTAAATTTAGGATATACATTAGCCGAAGTCCATTTTTGAATTTCGTTCCATTTTTCAGGTCTGCCCTGCTTTTCAAACTCTTTTTTTACAGCTTTTGCACACTTGTAAAAAAGAATTAATCCGTTATTTTTGGCTTTTTTAGGCATTTTACCTATTAATATTATAGATTAGTAAAAAATTTAATTAGATTTGTGATTCCAACGTCTTCATGTTTCCATTCGATACGTTGGAGTTTAATTACACACTTAAAACCACCTTTCACTCGATTGGTGGTTTTTTATATTTCTTTATTGTGGATTTTGAAACCTTAAAGTGATTCATGGCTTCTGAAATAGAGTTTTCTTTACAGAAATCAAATATTCTTTGTGCGGTATCATCGTCTATTTTAATATTCTTAAAGCCAATGTCGGTAAGGTCATATCGTTTACAATGATAATTTACAGTAGATTTAGAACATTTTAAAATACTTACAATTTGATTATAAGTATTACCCTGCTCTCTTAAAGATAATATGTCGTTTTTAATCTGTCTAGGTCTTGCCATTCGTTTTTTTATTTGTTGTTTAATTTACAGAGGTCTAAAGTACGACTTTTTTTAAATTGAGCAAAAAAAAATAGAAACTAATCTATCTTTATTTTACAAATATAATTAAATTGTTGTTTAAATGTTTGTTTTAATTACAGCAAACCAATCTTTGTTTTTATCTGTAATCATTCCCTTAGAATCAACAGACACTATTCTTTTCGTTACTGCTTGGGAAACATTCCCACCAATTAATTCTAATTGATTTTTAGATTTTTTAACTACTAAATCACAATGAGATTTATAACTGCCCTTTGTATCATAATTTACACCACTTTGTCTTGAATAACATACTAAGTCGCCTACTTTGGGTGCTACTTCATTTATCTTATAACCAACAAATGCTTCATTATATTTTCCGTTTTTCCTATTTGCTATACTGTCTGTAATATATTTTGAATGAGAAGCATTATAAATAAATTTATTTCCTGCACCTGCTTTTTTCATTATCCACGATATAAAGGTTGCAGACCAAGGCACTTGCCTGTCTTTGCCATCATAATTCTTATTAGTTCCTTCCTTCCAATATTTACCTACTCTTTCAGAATACCCTCTATCAGCTTCAAATCCACCTTTATTTTTTAATTTACCATCAATACCTATCAATGGCTTGTTCCAACCTTCCCACTCATCTTTGGCTATTTTAACAACTCTGTATTTGACTAAAACTTTTCTAATAATTATAGCCAAAGCAGTAGCACCTATTAAAGAGCCTAATCCTAAATAAAGTAAGGTTTTTTTATTCATAATATTTATTAATATTTACCCTTGATGAAGTTGTCAAAATAACCTTTAGTTACCTGACCTTTTACTGCATCAGGGTACATAGATTTAAAGTTTGTCCAAGAAGATTCATCAATGCCTTGTTCTCCAATTACTGCTTTTTGAGTTAATGCCCCAAACTTACCATCAGTTACAAGACTATAACCACTTTGAGCATTTAAAAACTTCTGTAAAGAAATTACGTTATCTCCACCACTACCTACTTTGAGGGGAAATCCTTTGTCTGTATATTTACCAATAGTTGAAGTAACTATTGAAGGTGTTTCTTTAACCGTATCTATAACATCTGTAAGTCCTTCTCCAAATGTACTTGGTTTCTTATTTAACAACTGATATATTACATAAGCTACACCAACGGTCAATACACCACCTATTACTGTGAAAGCAATAGTTTTACCTGTTATTCCTTTTTTTGCTGTTGTTTTCATTGTTTTATTTATTTACTTTTATTATTTGTTTATTTATCTTTTATAAAATGTTCCTCTTGATGTTGCTGAATATCCTAAATCCAATATTCTTTGCTCATAATCATTTAAGTCAGATTCTATATCATCAACAATTTTTTGTTGTTTTTTAAGTTTCATATTTTTAATCATCGCCTTCATAGAAGATGACCCAAACGCACTTAGCCCAACACCATTATTTATATCTGATAATTTTCTTTGTTCTTTTACTAAAAGTGCTTTAAACTCCCTAAAAGTTTTATAAAGCAAATCAAATTCTTCTTTATTTGTGTCTTTTTCAACAACAGCAGAACCTAATACACCGCCACCCACTTTACTAATACCACCGCTACCTATGGGCAATAAACCTGTGGAGGCGTTACCTGTATTAACACTTGAAACACCCTGCGAATTTTTATTTTTTCTAAAAAAAAGGAAATACAAAGCAACTCCACCTAATACAACTACTGAACCTATTATTACATTTTTTGTTTTCATGCTATTTTCTTATTTTATATATGTTACCATAAGAGAAGTCATAACCTATTTGTTGTAACTTCATTTTATAATTAGCAATGTCTTTATCTCTTTCATCAAGACAGGCTTGAATAAATCTGTTAGGTGTTTTAGTTCCTGCTTTATATCTTGACCTATCTCTGTGGTTTAAATATCCACCTTTTGAGTAACATCTATGCAAACCACTTCCCATACCTTTAGTTTCAACCGCTTGAAGTTTTAGTATTTCATCTTTAAAATACTGTGCTAATTCCTCTTTCTTTTTATCTGCCTCTGTCTCTACCTTTGGTGCTAATTCATTAGCTACACCTTGTAAATCTTTTGGGATAGTTGAACTATCTAATACAGATGTATCAGAAACAACTACTTTAGATTTCTCATCAACATAAACAGCTTGTGGAACTTCTAAATCTGTTTCTTTTCCTTTTTTAAAAAAGAAATAATACAAAGCAACTCCACCTAATACAACTCCTGAACCTATTATTACATTTTTTGTTTTCATACTATTTTCTTTTACCTATCATAAACCCTACTATTCCTGATACTAAAGCAATAAAAATATGCTTTTTCCTCATAGTACCTTCCTTTTGCGTAACCTTATAATTATCATCCTGCTCAATAGAACTATCAATCTTTTCTTGATACTGTTTAGCTGTGATAGTTCCCTTATCAACCATCGCTTGTAATTCCACTTTTAATTTCTCTAAATTACTCATAACTTCTTTATTGTTTTTTTTGATATGCCATGTTGGGGTCAATTTTTTTTCTAACGGGGTCAGGTTTACCTTTTACTGATTTATAACCAAAGATAGAATCTCCAACTGCACCAATAATAGGAACTCCAATCCCTACTGCAAAAGCAAACAAAACTGCTCTACCAAGTTTGTACTTTAAGTTTTTTCCTGAATAAAGTCCATACCCTACTCCGACTAATCCCCAAGCTAAAGGCGAAAAATCCCACCCCCCTTGATTAACACCTAAAAAATCTGATACAGGTTTTCTATTTCCTTTCGGTAATTTAGGTACTCCTGTTCTTTGTACTTCTTTACTCATAATTTATATTTTTAAGCCTGTGCTAAACTATTACGTTTTTCTCTTGCAATCTTCATTTTTTCATCTCTCATTTTTTTTTCATATTTGCTTCTTGCAAACATAATTAATGAAGGAGATAAGAAGCCTACAAATGCGTAAAACTCTTTATTGCTTTTTGCAAATTTATATGACAATACAGCAACACCTATCGACATTAACCAAAGATAGTTTTTTGTGCCTTTTGTAAAGTTTATTTTGTTTTTACCATCACGAGCAATCGAAAGTTGTTTAATTCTTTCTTTCTCTAATTGTTTATTAGTTAAATCTTTTTTAATTCTTTCTTCTCTTTCAGATTTAGACAGACCTCTATAATCTGTACAAGAACCCTCCATTGTTTGTTTTGCTGTGCAACCCATAATATTTACTTTTTAAACTTTTTATATGCGAAATATCCTGCTACTGCTATAAGACCATAAATAATATATTTTTTACGAACCTTTTTAGCTTCTCTATCTTGTTCTTGGCGTAAATATGCTTGTTCCCCTTTTAATTTATACTTTTTAACTTCATCAGCTTCATTTTTAATTCTGTCGCTTAAAAGTTCTAATTTCTTTGCTTTTTCTTCTTTGGTTTCGGGTTTCGGACAACCGAAAAAACTTCTTCCGCAATCAAAATCAACTTCACTCCAATTAACCCCTTCAAATCTACTCATAACCTACTTTTTAAACTTTTTGTATGCGAAATATCCTGCTACTGCTATAAGACCATAAATAATATATTTTTTACGAACCTTTTTAGAATACTCATCTTCCGCTTTCTTATTCATATCTCCAAAAGTATTTCCTCCTTGTGTTCTAGCTAACATATCTTGTATGGCTTTTTCTTTTTCTCTTTCTTTCATACAAGCATCGTAAGAACCATATTTTTGTATTTGGTCGCCTCGTTCACAACCAAGAGTTATAGATTTCATAACTTACTTTTTAAATTTTTTATATGCGAAATAACCCCCTACTGCTACTAACAACCAAATAAGATATTTTTTATTTTTATTTTCAGGAGTTGAAACACTTAGTGGTGTTTCTTTTTTCAATTCAAAGGTTTTTCCCAAATCAAGTTGTGTTGCTCTTGGGGGAGAATAACTTGGAGGAAGTGCAGGTGCTTCTTCGGGCTGTGGAGACATACCATAATAATATTGTGTTTTAGTGCTACTACCACCACCTCTGCTATCCATATAGTATTCATATACTTGTACGGGTATAGTATCTCCCTTCTTGAAGTTATCTCCATCTGTTAAAGCTACACCTTGTGTATTGCTTTTATATGTCCATCTCATTGTACTCATAATCTTTGTTTTTATTTAATTTATATTTGTTTATATATTTCTTCTGCTTTACTCATTCTTTTAGGGTTAATTGACGATGGTCTTTCAAACCATTTTGCAAAAACATACGCTGAATCGTATGGGGTTTTAGCTTCAATTAATTTTTTATAAGCCTTTTTTTCTGTATTTTTTAATTCCCAATCCAAATATGTAAGCTGTGCTTCAAATGTATTAGGGTTTAAGTTATTGTTTTTACAAAACTCATTTAGTCTATCCCATCGAGACTTGTGCCATTGAGCAAGTCCAAATGAAGTTCCATTATCTCCTACTGCTGTTGGATTAAAAGAAGATTCTACAAATATATTACCTGCAATTCCCGAAGCATTAGCCTTTGTATATCCTTTAGAAATTAAAAACTTAGCAATACCTACACCATCTTTAGACAGGCTCTTAATCTTGCTTATTTTTTTTGCAGATATTAATAAAACTCCTGCTGAAACACCAATAATAAAAGGTAAGTATTTTTTCATTAAATAATTTTTCTAAACTATGTTATTGAAATCTGTCCATGTAAGATTTAGCATCTCTTGAACTCCACATCCCCACTCCTTTTCCAATGGTTACTTTATCTTTAACCAACTCCTTTAATATTTTTTTTTCCTGTTCAATAATAGGAACTTCTTTTACAGGGGATTGTATTTCTTTTTCATCTGTTTCAACGAACACGTTAATATCATTTATATCCATTTTACTTTTCTTTGTAAAATGTTTATATGCTAAATATGTTCCTCCTGCCAATAATCCGTAAACTATAAATTTATTTTTCATATATATTTAATTTTAGTTTTTTAAAACTAACGTCTATTACCTCTATTACCTCTTGATTCTCTGTTAGGTCTGTATCTACCATCTGTTATGGAATCATCAATAGGATTTCCTCTACCACCACCATAATTCTTTGTTCCTAAAAAATCATCAACCTCTGTTTCCCTGCCTTGATTACCACCGCCTCTTGGGTTGTATCTTGGATTTCCTTTATTTGTATCAATTCCAATAATTATTTTTGGATTGCCATTACCAAGATTTGCACCGTTAGTAACGCCATTACCAAGATTTGCACCGTTAGTAACGCCATTACCACCCCCAACTCTACGAGGTTTTATATAACAATCGCCTAAAAATCGTCTCTTGTTAATATCTAATTCTTGATTAGAACTAAATCGTGAAGTTCTTTCTATTTGTTTCCATTTAGCCATTTTTCCTTTACAATCTAGTGGCTCTACTTGTGG
>TARA_B110000902_G_scaffold170836_1_pt1 | contig 19196 bp, 17 predicted proteins | sample TARA_B110000902 | Tara Oceans TARA_B110000902 (sample SAMEA4398009) | marine metagenome | biome: Polar Biome; feature: [SRF] surface water layer (ENVO:00010504); material: water (ENVO:00002006), including particulate matter (ENVO:01000060) such as... | depth 5 m | reverse complement strand
TGAAATCGTGCCGATGGATACCGTCCTTGAAAAGGTTGCTGAAGGCTTCAAATTTATCGAAGGTCCAGTGTGGCTGGGAGGCCCTCAAGGTCGACTCTTGTTCAGTGATATACCGGCGAACACAGTCTACAGCTGGTCCGATACAGAGGGCGTGGGCGTGTTCTTAAAGCCTGTAACGGCTGCTAATTCGGACACTGGTGGTACAGGAGGATCGAATGGTCTTGCTCTCGATGCACAAGGCAGACTTATTCTGTGTGAACATGGTAATCGGCGAGTTTCAAGACTTGAGACCGACGGTAGTCGCACAACATTGGCAGATCGCTTTAATGATAGGCGCTTGAATAGTCCCAACGATATTATTTTTCATTCGAGCGGCACAGCCTTTTTCACCGATCCTCCCTATGGGTTAAACGGACAGGATGAAAGTCCCGTAAAAGAACAAGCTCATAATGGCATTTATCGCCTGGATGTTGATGGCACCGTGACCTTGCTCTCGGCAGCACAGACGCGCCCTAACGGTATTGGGTTATCGCCAGACGAGAACACGCTCTATGTCGCAAACTCAGACTGGCCGTTTAGCACGAAATTGATGTCATACCCTATATTGAACGATCTTACGCTGGGGGACGCCACTGTTTTTTTTGACGCCAAGGGGCTGTCGGACCTCGCTTATAGCGGCACAACAGACGGCTTGACCCTTGATCAGTCTGGTAATATTTATGCCTCTGGTCCGGGCGGCGTTATTATTCTCAACAAAAAAGGCCAACATTTAGGGACGATTAAGCTCAAAGAGGTGGCAGCTAATGTCGGCTGGGGTGATGGTGGTAAAACACTGTATATCACTGCCAGCACCAGTCTATATCGCATCAAGCTAACAGCCGAGGGATTAACCTACCGTTCAAATTAGACAGACGGGAGCGGCCAATGCACTAGAAAGAAGTAAGCGTGATCCATACCTGCAACTAGCTTTTTCTATATCAAAAGTATCTCAACACGCCAATGAAGAAATAATATTGCCAGACGACGAATGATGTCTACAATTTTTTGACTCATGTTCAAAATATTTCTGGTAAGGAATTGTTACGTGCTCCTTGCGTTTATATTTCAACCTCGTTAGAGTCTAGCTTGAATTTAGCGTTAGTTTGTACTAGGTCGATGTCCTGCCCCTGCGGTTGGTAACTCGGGTCGGTGACCTCCATGTTAAGCCCTTTGGGTGTATGGAGTTCGCATGATATGTTGTACACATATAGTACTATTGCTTCTACAGATCGCTCGCTGCGACCTGCCGTGGATTCTTATATCCCCTAATATCGTCCGATCTAACCTTCGTCATCATTTTCTCAAACACGGCCTGCCCTTCACTTTTTATTCCTCCATGAGAACCTGGAGGACTGCATTGTGAACAGCGCAGCGTCCCTCTGGCCTTTTGTCGTCTACTTCGTCGCCGTCTTGATGCTGGTCGCAACGATGCTGGGGCTGTCGTATATTTTGGGACAGCGCCGCGCCAATAATGCCACCAATATGCCCTTTGAATCTGGGGTGCTATCGGTAGGTTCGCCACAGATCCATATGTCAGCTGAGTTTTACTTGATCGCTATTTTCTTTGTTATTTTTGATCTTGAAACTGTTTTCATTTTTGCCTGGGCGATCGCTTTTTTTGAACTGGGCTGGTCCGGCTTTATCGCTATCAGTCTGTTTATCTTTATCCTCGGTGTTGCACTGATATACGAGCTGCGCTCCGGCGCCCTCGACTGGGGTATCAAAACCAGAACTGAAATAACACCAGAGGAATCACATTAATGAAGTGGAACCTAACTCGACCAGAAGATGTCATCGCCAGCTCGCCCGGCGGGGCTATTGAGAGTATCGAGGAGCAAGTAAAGCGCAATGTCGCTTTTGCTAAGCTGGAAGACCTAGTCGCATGGGGCCGAGCACATTCGCTATGGCCATTTAATTTTGGCTTATCCTGCTGTTATGTCGAAATGGCTACAGCTTTTACCAGCCGCCACGATATAGCACGCTTTGGTTCAGAGGTCATTCGCGCCACCCCACGTCAGGCTGATTTGATGGTTATCTCCGGCACTGTATTTCGCAAAATGGCGCCGGTTGTACAACACCTTTACGACCAGTTGTTGGAACCACGCTGGATTATCTCAATGGGCTCTTGCGCTAACTCTGGCGGCATGTACGACATCTACAGTGTGGTTCAGGGGGTCGACAAATTTATTCCTGTTGACGTTTATGTCCCCGGTTGCCCACCACGGCCGGAGGCGCTGATGCAGGGTTTAATCATGCTGCAAGACTCGATCGAAAAAGAGCGCAGACCCTTAAGCTGGGTTGCCGGCGACCAACGGATAATCAAGCCCACTATGCCTTCGCAGCGCGATTTACTGCAGCAAGAGCGCAATCAAGCGACCGAGTTGCGCAGCGCCGATGAGGTATAAAAATTCATTACGAAAACGGGACTGACAACCGTTACCGGCAACAACGATCGCAAGCAGAGTTTTATCACCGGCCTTGATTGCCGTTAATTTTAGATCATGGTTTAACGATAACAACAACAAGCCTGACCAGCTCGGGACAAAGTCGATGTTCAATGCTAAGGCAGCAGCTGACGCCAAAATACTGCACAACCCTGCGAATAGCACCGTTGCGGGAGTTGACCACAGCCCAACCGAAGAACTCTATGCCCGCTTTGGCGCAGATAGTTTTGTTGAACAAATTACCGCTGATAAAACACCCACTCTGTGGGTGGAGCGCAACAAATTGATTGATGTGTTGCGTCATCTGAAATCCGAATTTCCAATGCTGCTGGATCTATTTGGCATTGACGAACGTCTGCGTCAGCATAAGCCCGAGGGCTGCGGCGACTTCAGTGTGGTTTATCACTTGATGAGTTTCATACCCTGTGAGGAGATGCGAATAAAGGTTGCCATGTCAATGGCTGATCTGGCGGTGCCAACCGCCGTTAGCATCTGGCCTAACGCCAACTGGTACGAGCGGGAAGCCTGGGACATGTACGGTATCGTCTTTGACGGCCATCCCAACTTGCGGCGCATCCTGTTACCACCGACTTGGCTGGGACATGCCCTGCGCAAAGATCATCCCGCCCGCGCCACAGAAATGGAACCATTTAGTATTGATGCAGAGAAACAACAGCAAGAACAAGAGGCGCTGCTGTTTCGTCCCGAGGACTGGGGTATGCAGCGGGCCACCGAAGACACCGAATTTATGTTCCTCAATCTCGGACCCAACCACCCCTCAGTCCATGGTGTTTTCCGTATTGCGCTGCAACTCGACGGTGAAGTGGTGGTCGACTCAGTTCCCGACATTGGCTACCACCACCGCGGCGCAGAAAAGATGGGGGAAAGACAAACTTGGCACTCATATATTCCCTACACCGACAGGATCGACTACCTCGGTGGCGTAATGAACAATATGGCCTACGTGATGGCCGTTGAGCAATTAGCCGATATCAAAGTTCCAGACCGCGCCAAAGTGATTCGCATCATGTTGGCGGAACTATTTAGGGTCTCTAGCCATCTAGTGTTTTACGGTACTTTTGCCCAGGACGTAGGCCAGATGTCGCCGGTATTTTATATGTTTGCCGACCGTGAAAGGCTGTTTGGCATCATCGAAGCGATTACTGGGGGCCGCATGCATCCGGCGTGGTTTCGAATTGGTGGTGTTGCACAGGACCTGCCCAAAGGCTGGGATCAACTAGTCCGTGAATTCCTCGACTTCATGCCCGCGCGACTGGACCACTACCAAAAGATGGCGATGGACAATAGCATATTAAAACAGCGCACCGTCGGTATTGGTACTTACAGCACGAAGGAGGCTCTAGACTGGGGCATTACCGGTCCCAATCTGCGAGCAACCGGAATGGACTGGGATCTGCGCCGCGACCGACCTTATGGTGGTTATGATCAGTTTGAGTTTGAAATCCCTGTCGGTAACAAAGGCGATAGCTATGACCGGGCAATGGTCCGGGTCGAAGAAATCCGTCAGAGCCTGCACATTATTCGCCAGTGCATGGACAATATGCCGGAGGGACCGTACAAAAGTGACAACCCTTTAACGACACCTCCGCCCAAAGACCGCACATTAAAAGATATAGAGACCCTTATTCATCATTTTTTAAATGTCAGTTGGGGGCCGGTTATTCCAGCTGGAGAAACCTCCTTCCCGATAGAAGCTACCAAGGGTATTAACAACTATCATCTAGTTAGCGACGGCGGCACTACCTCTTATAGGACCCGAATTCGCACTCCTTCATTTCCGGCTCTGCAGCAAATCCCTCTAATCAGCAACGGCCTGATGATCCCCGACCTGATTGCGATACTCGCGAGCATCGATTTTGTGATGGCGGACGTGGACAGATGATACCGATGAATAGCCAACTCATTCCTGTATTAAGCGAAATCGAATTAGCCGAGATCGACGCCGAAATCTCACACGCGCCCTACCGCCCTGCTGTTGCGATCGATGCGCTAAAAATTGTTCAGTCTCATCGTGGCTGGGTGTCTGATGAAAGCCTCAAAGCTATCGCCAGACATCTGCACATGTCGGCGGCAGAACTTGACGGCATCGCCACTTTTTATAATTTAATTTTCCGCCGCCCGGTGGGTGAGAAGGTGATATTACTGTGCAACAGCATCACCTGTTGGATCAAAGGCTATGAGCAAATACAGCAGCTAATTAGCCTGCAACTGCACATTAACTTAGGCGAAACTACCAAAGACAACCAGTACACATTGCTGCCAGTCACTTGCCTGGGCGCCTGTGACAAAGCGCCAGTGATGATGGTTGGCGACGACTTGTATGAAAACCTCAATGAAGACGTTCTCAAAACAATTTTTAGAAACCGAGAGGAAGCCGAGTCATGACCCTGGACCGCCCCCTTACACGTAATGTTAGACCAGACCGCGCTCCTACCGGTCTAGCGGCTTACCAAGCCAATGGGGGTTATCAGGCTCTGCGCATGACGGTAGGGAAAAAATCACCGGCAGATTGTTTACAGATTATCAAAGACTCTAATCTGCGCGGTCGGGGCGGTGCCGGCTTCCCAACCGGAATGAAATGGAGCTTCTTACCGATGGACAACTCCAGCCCCGGCCACAAATACTTAATTTGTAACGCCGATGAAATGGAGCCCGGCACCTTCAAGGACCGTTTGTTAATGGAGTGTGATCCACACCAGCTCATTGAAGGAATGATTTTATCGGCCTATACCATTCAGGCGGATATTGCCTATATTTTTATCCGCTCGGAATATCTAGTGGCGGCAACCTTGTTGCGACAGGCGATCGCCGATTGTTACGCAAAGGGGTTTCTGGGCGATAACATTATGGGCAGCGGTTACAACTTAAATATGCATGTACATGCGAGCGCTGGTCGTTATATCTGCGGAGAGGAAACCGCCCTGATTAGTTCACTCGAAGGTAAGCGGGCCACCCCTCGGGCCAAACCGCCCTTTCCCCAAGTCAGCGGCCTATGGGGGCGCCCCACCATCGTCAACAACGTCGAAACACTGTGTAATATCCATCATATTTTGGAGCACGGCGCCGACTGGTTCCAGTCACTGGGGCTGACAGAAGATGCCGGTACCAAACTCTATGGAGTCAGCGGTCGAGTAAAAAACCCTGGTTGCTGGGAGCTGCCAATGGGCACTCCGATTCGCGAGATTATCATGGAGCATGCCGGTGGCATGGAGGATGGTTATCAATTACGCGGCTTTTTACCAGGAGGAGGCTCCACCGATTTTCTCACCGAACAACATCTGGACCTAGCAATGGACTACGACACCATCGGAAAAGCGGGCAGCCGCATGGGCACCGGTACCATGATAATTCTCGACGACAAAACCTGTCCGGTAGGTTTTGTCAAAAACCTGGTGGAATTTTTTGCCAATGAGTCCTGTGGTTTTTGCACACCCTGCAGGGACGGACTGCCCTGGACCGCCCAGTTATTGGACGATATTGAACGTGGCCAAGGCCAGCCTGAAGACTTACAAACATTGGCCACACAAGTTGATTTTATCGGTGCCATAGGCAATACCCACTGCGCGCTGGCACCAGGAGCGATGGAGCCACTGGCTAGCGGTATGAAATATTTCAAGGAAGATTTCGAACGCCATATCAGCGGCCGTAACTGTCCTTGGTGTGATGGAGGCGCGGAATAATATGCCTACTATCCATATTGACGGACAAAGCTACAACGTAAAAAAAGGCGATAACCTTCTGCAGGCAAGCCTGTCGTTGGGTTTAGATCTACCTTATTTCTGTTGGCATCCGTCAATGGGCTCGATTGGCGCCTGCCGCCAATGCGCAATTGTGCAATATCAGAATGCCGATGATCAGCGCGGGCGAATTGTCATGGGCTGCATGACACCAGTTACCGACGGCGCTATTTTCTCACTGGGCGGCGATAAGGCCAAAACCTTTCGCGCATCAATTGTTGAATCACTGATGCTCAACCATCCGCATGACTGCCCTGTTTGCGCTGAGGGTGGCGAGTGCCATTTGCAAGATATGACGGTAATGGTAGGCCATCGTGACCGTCATTATCGAGGTCTTAAAAACACCCACCGCAATCAATATTTGGGCCCTTTAATTCATCATGAGATGAATCGCTGTATCACCTGTTATCGGTGCACCCGTTATTATCGAGACTATGCCGGCGGCACCGACTTAGCCGCAATGGCGGCCCATGATCATGTTTACTTTGGCCGTCATGAGGACGGTGTATTACAGAGTGAATTCGCCGGTAATCTAATCGAGGTCTGCCCTACTGGTGTATTTACCGATAAACCGCTAGTCCATGAATACACCCGCAAATGGGACCTGCAGTCTGCGCCATCGGTGTGCACCAGCTGCGCTGTAGGCTGCAACACCATGCCCGGTGAGCGCTATGGAAAAATCAAACGAGTCCACAATCGGTTTAATGCCGAGGTTAATGGATACTTCCTTTGCGACCGTGGTCGCTTCGGGGCTACTTTTGTCAACCACCAGCAACGGCTGGATTACGCCGGTCTGCGCGATGACAATGGGCATTATAACGCTATTACTCAGCAGCAAGCTTCGCAACAACTGGCCAACGCCTGCAAGGAAAATGGCGTCGCAGGCATAGGTTCGCCGCGGGCATCAGTAGAAGCCAATTTTCTGTTACGCAAAGTGGTAGGCGCCAATAACTTTTGCCCAGGCTTCAGCAGCGCCGAACAGCCGCTGATCGATCTTGCACTCCGGCTACAACAGCAAACCGCCGCTGCTATTGCCAGCATCGGCCAAATAGAAGCTGCCGATGCGGTGTTTATTCTGGGCGAGGACATAACTCATAGTGCGCCGCGCATAGCACTGGCGTTGCGACGGAGTGTGCGTAACAAGGCCTATACCATGGCGTCAGAATTACATCTTGAACCTTGGCAAGATGCCGCCGTGCGAAACCTAGCCCAAGACCAACTGAGCCCTTTATATATTGCCGCCGTTGCTGATACCCGTCTCGATGATGTTGCCGTTGCCACCTTGCGGCTAGCACCGGACGATATCGCTCGATTAGGCTTCGCCGTTGCCGCCAGTATTACCGGGGAACGCTACCCGCCGTTGGAAGCAGCGTTGCAATCGCAGGTTGAGGCCATCGCTAGCACCCTCAAGCAGTCGCACCGGCCCTTGATTGTCTCGGGTACAAGCTGCGCTAATAGTGCAGTAATGATCGCAGCAGAAAGCATTGCAAATGCATTATGTAGCCCCGCAGATTCCAGCAACAGCGGTCAGTCAGCCATGTTATGCATCACCGTGCCGGAAGCAAACAGTCTTGGACAGGCTATGTTGGCAGGAGCTGAAGCGCCAACGTTGCAAACACTCACGGAGCGCGCTCTAGCCGGTAACATTCGAACACTGCTGATTATGGAGAACGATCTCTATCGGCGAGGCTCAGAAGCAGACATCGAGCGTCTACTAAAGCACGTACCAACCGTTATCACTCTCGACAGCCTGGAGAACCGTACCCTTGATGCCAGCTCGCTAGTACTCCCAGCGGCAAGTTTTGCCGAGACCGAGGGTAGCCTGGTTAGCTTAGAAGGTCGCGCTCAACGTCACTTCCCCGTATTTGTGCCGACAGCACAACGACGTGCCAGCTGGGCTTGGCTATTAGATTGCCTGAAGGCAATGGCACGTCCGGACGCTGCCCAACTGCATCATTTTGATGACATAAGCCAAGCCTGCGCCGCCGAAGTAGCAGCATTGGCCGGTATTACTGCAGCAGCACCCGATCATCTATTTCTAAATGCCGGGGTAAAAATACCGCGACAGCCTCATCGTTATAGCGGTCGCACGGCAATACGCGCAGACGTCTCGGTGCATGAATCCAAACAGCCCGTCGACGAAGAGTCCGCACTGGCATTTACTATGGAAGGACTAAACCAGTTTCAACCGGGCGCTCTACTGCCCTATGTCTGGTCAGCTGGATGGAATTCGAATCAATCGCTGCACAAATTCCAGTCTGAGGTTGGTGGTCCTCTTAAAGGAGGCACCGCCGGTGCCAGTTTATTACGCCCAACCACTACTGTGGGCGCCCGAGCCTCATCGCCAACACTGGAAGCCTTTCAGCCCGCGGAGGAACAGTGGCTGCTAGTGCCTCGACAGCATATTTTTGGTAGCGACGAGCTCAGTGCTCAAAGTCCCGCAATCGCTGAACTGATTGATCCCGCCCGTATCGAAATTAGTCCTGCAGATGCACAGCGTTTGAACGTTAATGACGGTGATGGCTTGCAGATACAGCACAGCGTCACAGCAAGCCCGCCGTCAACTATCAAGTCACCTACAATTCTGGCAACACTGGAAGTCCGTATCAATAACCACATCGTTCACGGCTGTGCCTGCTATAGCGCCGGCTTTGTTGGCACATTTAACCTCACTCCAGGTGATTGGGTGTGGCTGCAAAAAGCCAGCCAATGGGAGCGTCGGCAGGACCCTATCGACACTGCTGCGGTAATCGCTACCGATGCACCAGAAAACGGTGGAGGTCGTCATGTCTGAGCTGGGTACGATTAGCTTCGGGTTGTTTATTATCCTCGCGGCCGTTGGCGGCGCAGCCTTCCTGACCTGGTTTGAACGGCGTCTTTTAGGCGTCTGGCAGGATCGTTACGGCCCCAACCGACTCGGACCGTTTGGCGTTTTCCAGGTACTCGCTGACATGATTAAACTACTCACCAAAGACGATTGGATACCACCGTTTGCAGACCGGGTAGTGTTTGTATTTGCCCCAACAGCTATTGTGGTGGCAATGCTGCTGGGCTTTGCCGTGGTGCCCTTTGGACCCGACTTATACGTGGTCGACTTGAATATTGGCCTGCTGTTTTTCCTCGGTATGACCTCCTTGGCAGTTTATAGCGTGATGCTTGGAGGATTAGCATCGAATAATAAATACGCATTGCTTGGCGGTCTGCGCAGTGCCGCACAAATGATATCCTATGAGGTGTTTATGGGCTTGTCACTGATGGGCGTAGTGATGCTCTCTGGCAGCTTTAGCATGCGGGATATTGTCGAAGCACAGCGCGACCTATGGTTTTGCGTGCCGCAGTTTCTCGGCCTGTTTGTATTCCTGGTGGCTGGTGTCGCCGAGAGCCACCGCCTGCCCTTCGATTTACCAGAAGCTGAACACGAGTTAACGGCGGGCTTTCATACCGAATATGGCGGGATGAAATTTGCCATGTTCATGCTCGGAGAATATTTAGGGCTGATCCTTATTTGCTGCATGATCACCACGCTGTTCTTTGGTGGCTGGCTCGGACTCCCTCTAGTGGAGTCTTGGTTGCCGCCAGTAGTTTGGTTCTGCGGCAAGGTGTTTATCCTAATCTGCTTTTTCATTTTATTGCGTGCCGCCATCCCCAGACCACGTTACGACCAATTGATGTCTCTGGGCTGGAAGTACATGCTGCCGCTAACCTTGTTGAACTTATTAGTGACCGGTGCAATCGCACTGGCCATGGAGGGATAGCGCTGTGTTGAAATCCTTGCGAAGCCAACTCACCACCATTTGGACCATCCTCCAGCACAGTTTCACCAAAGCCGAAACCGTGCAGTACCCTGAGCAAAAGCCGTACCTTGCACCTCGCTATCGAGGTCGCATCGTGCTGACCAAAGATCCAGACGGCGACGAGCGCTGCGTGGCCTGTAACCTCTGTGCCGTGGCCTGTCCAGTGGACTGCATCGCCTTGCAACAGGGCGTGCGCAAGGACGGCCGTTGGTATCCAGAATTTTTTCGGATCAATTTCTCCCGCTGCATCATGTGCGGCATGTGTGAAGAGGCCTGCCCGACTAACGCGATTCAGTTAACGCCAGATTTTGAAATGTGCGAGTACGACCGGCAAAACATGGTCTATGAAAAAGAACATTTGCAAATTGACGGTACTGGTAAGTACCACGACTACAACTTTTACCGGGTCTCTGGCCTTGCTATCGACGGCAAAGACAAAGGTCAGGCCAGAAACGAAGCCGAACCCATTGACGTTAAGAGTTTGTTGCCATGATAGAAATTCTTTTCTACATTGCTGCCCTTGTCGCCGTATCAGCGACCATGCTGGCCTTAAGCCGAGCCAATGCGGCACACGCGTTGATTTATCTAATTGTCTCGCTACTGGCTGTAGCAGTGATTTTTTTCCTACTGGGAGCACCCTTCGCTGCAGCATTGGAGGTACTGATTTACGCAGGTGCGATCATGGTGTTGTTTGTTTTTGTCATTATGATGTTGAACCTTGGTGAATCTGGTGAAACCCGAGAACGGCAGTGGCTGAGCGCCAGTAACTGGTTAATACCAGGAATCATGGCTGCCCTGTTATTTATAGAACTGCTAGTTGCTTTAAAACTGTCGCTCGCAGCGGTTGGTCCCAACGTTGCTGTGTCGCCGAAGGTCGTTGGCCTTACCTTGTTTGGGCCCTATGTATTAGCAGTAGAAATTGCATCGATGTTATTGCTGGCAGGACTGGTTGGCGCCTACCATCTGGGACGGCGCTTTCTGGTCCGACCCGGAAAGCGTTTTAGCACTCGCGGCAATAGCGTAGAAAACGACTCAAGTATTAACGGAGACAACAACCGATGAGCGGCCTGTCAATTCCACTTGAACACGTTCTGGCTCTGGCAACACTGCTGTTTTGCCTCGGGTTGCTGGGCTTGATGCTACGCCGCAATATTATTTTTATGCTGATGTCACTGGAAGTAATGCTCAACGCTGCGGCGCTGGCTTTTATTGCGGCAGGGGCTCACTGGGGTCAGGCCGATGGTCAGATTATCTTCCTGTTAATTCTCAGCGTCGCTGCCGCAGAAGTTGCAGTTGGGCTGGGACTGGTACTACAGATCCAGCGACGTTTTAAAACGTTGGATATGGACACCGCCAACCGGATGCGAGGCTGATATGGACGCACTGGCAGCCAACATACTTTGGCTTATTCCCACTCTACCGCTACTTAGCGCAGCGCTATTGATGGTAACGATGGGGCGTTTGAATAACTCTTTAGTCACGTTATTAGGGGCTGGCTCGGTTGGCCTTGCCGCGCTGTGTGTAGCCATCGTCGGCAGTGCATTCCTACAAGATGGTCAAATTCGCCAAGTCACCCTCTGGACCTGGATTTCCGTTGACAACTTCAGTCCGGGCATCGCATTTTATATAGATGGCCTTACCCTGGTGATGATGTCGGTAATCACCGGTGTCGGCTTTCTAATCCACCTCTACTCACTTGAGTTTATGGTAAATGACCAATCTTTCTCGCGCTACTTCGCCTATATGAATTTGTTTGTAGCGGCGATGCTACTGCTGGTTATGGCCGACAACTTGCTGCTGTTATACCTAGGCTGGGAAGGAGTGGGGCTATGCTCTTACCTATTGGTGGGGTTTTGGTATCAGGACGCAAACAATGGCAAGGCCGCGCGCAAGGCCTTTATCGTCACTCGGGTTGGTGACACCGCTATGGTACTGGGACTGTTTCTACTATTCACCGAACTTGGCACGCTGAATATCCAATCGCTTGTGGCCGCAGCCAATAGTCAATGGCAAATTGGCGGCACCTTGCCAACACTGGCCACGGCACTGTTATTGGGTGGCGCCGTTGGCAAGTCGGCGCAGTTACCGCTGCACACTTGGCTACCAGACGCTATGGCGGGTCCAACGCCTGTCAGTGCGCTGATCCATGCCGCCACCATGGTCACGGCCGGAGTCTATCTAATCGCCAGAACCCACGGTTTGTTTTTACTGGCACCAGCCACTCTCGAGGCTGTTGCCTGGATTGGGTTACTGACCTTACTGATGGCCGCATTCACCGCCTTGGCCCAGCATGACATCAAACGCATTCTCGCCTACTCAACCATCAGCCAGATTGGTTATATGTTTCTGGCTATGGGCGTAAGCGCATTTAGCGCTGGTATTTTCCATTTGATGACTCATGCCTTTTTCAAAGCGTTATTGTTCTTGGCCGCCGGAGCTGTCATCCACTGCCTGCACCACGAGCACAATATCTTCCGCATGGGCGGACTTCGAAGTCGCATACCAGTGGTGTTTTGGAGCTTCATGATTGGTTCCGCCGCGCTGGCAGCGCTGCCTTTCACCTCGGGTTTTTACAGCAAGGACGCCATTCTACTGTCGGCCTGGGCGGTGCCCGAAATCGGACCCTGGCTATGGGCCGGCGGATTACTCGGCGCCCTGCTCACATCTATTTACAGTTTTCGACTAGTATTTATCGTTTTTTTTGGCGCTGTCAACACCGAACCCAACAGACAACCGGGCTGGAAAATGGCCGCCCCGCTGATACTACTGTGTGTACTCTCCTTGATCGGTGGCTGGTTCGTATTGCCACTAACTAATGTTTTTACGCCGCAGGCGACGGGCCACGGTAACGTCAGTCACAGCATCGAAATCATTTCTATTGTCACCCCGCTACTCGGCTTATTGATTGCTTACCTGTTATTTTTAGGTAAACAACTTTTTATTAACTCCATAATGAGTTCCAGAGCCGGCAGTGTTATGAAGGAATTTTGGTACCAAGGTTGGCGTATCGACGGGCTTTATCACCGGCTTATGGTGCAACCGTTTACCAGCCTCGCCCACTGGTGGCGCAATGAGCCGATCGACCAAATTTACAACTCCCTGATTGTCATCAGCCAGTGGTCACACCGTAGACTGTCAGCGCTGCAAACCGGCGAACTGCGCACCTATGCAAGCTCGATGGTGTTTGGACTAGTGCTACTGATAATTATCACTCTGAGGTATGTGTCATGAGCCTGACCATACTGCTATTTATTTTACTCGCCGGCGGCGTAGTCGCGTGGCAAGCAGAGCGCATTAATCCAAACTTACCCCGCTGGATCTCACTACTAACAATTGTTATTGCCTTGTTACACTTGATCAATAGCGTTACTGGATTGACCGGCGACGCTGTTAATACAATCCCGCTCCCCGCCAGCGGCAGCAACTGGCTGATCCATCTCAAAATGGACTGGATACCGCGCTTCGGTATCAGCTTCGAACTGGCCATGGATGGATTAAGCCTGTTACTTATCGTGCTGACCCTACTACTCGGCCTAATCGCTGTTGCCGCATCCTGGGTTGAAATCGAGTTTAAACCCGGTTTTTTTCAAGCCAACATTTTGTGGACGCTAGCAGGCGTTACTGGTGTTTTTCTGGCTATGGACCTGTTTTTATTCTTCCTGTTTTGGGAAGTCATGCTGATACCCATGTATTTACTCATTGCTATTTGGGGTCATGAGAACAAAGCTTACGCCGCCATGAAATTTTTTATCTTTACCCAAGTGTCGGGTCTGCTGATGTTGCTGTCGATTATCGTACTGGCTTGGCAAGGTTATATTGCCAACGGTAGCTATAGCTTCAGTTATTTTGATCTGCTGGCCTTAGAGTTCAATAATTCACTGTCCTTTTGGGTGATGCTGGGATTTTTTGTCGCCTTTACCGTCAAGTTACCGGCCTTTCCATTTCATACCTGGCTCCCGGACGCTCACACTCAGGCGCCCACAGCCGGCAGTGTGTTGTTAGCCGGTATCTTGCTGAAAACTGGCGCTTATGGCTTGCTGCGATTTTGCATTCCACTCTTTCCAGAGGCGTCTCAGCAGTTTGCGCCGGTGGCTATGGCGCTTGGTGCAGTCGGTGTTATTTACGGCGCGATATTGGCCTTTTCTCAAACTGACTTCAAACGTCTCGTGGCTTATAGCAGCGTCAGCCATATGGGCTTTGTACTATTAGGCCTATACGCTTGGAACACACTCGCCCTGCAGGGTGCAATCATGCAAATGGTTGCACATGGTGTCAGTACCGCTGCACTGTTTATGCTCGCCGGCGCCTTACAGCACCGGCTACACACCCGTGATATGCAACAGATGGGAGGGTTGTGGCAACAGATGCCACGGATGGGGGCCTGTGCACTGTTTTTCGCCGCTGCCTCCCTTGGACTGCCGGGGCTAGGTAACTTTGTTGCCGAGTTCCTAATTCTGTTGGGGCTATTTGCGGTCTATCCTTGGCTGACGGCTGTTGCCGCTCTGGGACTTATCACAGCCGCGGTATATTCATTGTGGATGGTGCAACTCACTTTTCAAGGGGAAGCCAAAACAGCAAGTAAAGCAACCAGCGTAGATTCATCCGAGAGCCACCCTCGACTCGAGGATTTCGGTCGACGGGAAATGTTCACCATGGCGGCAATGATGATTGCCTTAATTGGGTTGGGGTTATATCCCCAGCCGTTACTGAACCTCACCCAACCGGTGGTGGCAAGCCTACAAGAACTGATTAGTTTGACGCCAACAACATATGGGGTGACCCCATGACAACTCAAGGTTTACAGGCGCTGTTGCCACTGCTGGTTCTCGCTAGCGGTGCAACTCTGTTGATGCTGCAGATTGCCGCCCACCGCAATATTCGCCTAACGGTATTGCTAACCTTAGCCACGTTTATTGGCGCTGCACTGTCAGTCATTCCTGCGGCAGAAGTAACTCCACGACTGGTGACGCCGCTATTACATGCGGACCCCATGGCGCTGTTGTTCTGTGCGCTGTTTAGCGCTGGAGGAATGGTGACTACCGTATTGTCGGTTGACTACATGGACTCACGGGGCGATGAACCGGAGGAGTATTTTCTACTGCTGCTGCTAAGTACACTAGGTGCCTGTGTACTGGCATACGCGGTGCACGTAGCATCGTTTTTATTAGGCATGGAATTACTCTCTGTTGCACTTTATGCACTGATCGCTTACCCCGACAAATCGTTACTGCCGCTGGAGGCTGCCACTAAATACCTAGTGCTGTCCGGAGCCGCCTCCGCCACCACGCTGTTCGGTTTCGCTCTTCTCTATGCAGCGACCGGAACGTTAGAGTTTAGCGAACTGGCGCTGCGACTGACCGACTTGAGCACTGAAGTAGTAAATAGCCGCGCGCTAATATTGGTGGCTGCTGTAATGATCGTGGCAGGACTGGGATTCAAGCTCTCACTGGTGCCCTTTCACATGTGGACACCGGATGTTTATCAGGGCGCCCCGGCTCCAGTTACCGGGTTCCTCGCGTCTGTCGCAAAGGCGGCCATTTTTTTGGTAATGTTACGCCTGTTTCTACAAGCGGACTTGTTTCGTTTTCAGCCTCTGTTGGAAGCAATAGCCCTTATCGCCATTGTGAGCATGCTGATAGGCAACCTGTTAGCCCTGCAGCAAACTAACATCAAACGTATGTTGGCCTATTCATCAATTGCTCATATGGGTTATCTAATGATTGTGGTGACAGTTGCCGGCAATATTGACAACCGCGCGCTGGCGATTGAAGCCGCGCTTTACTACCTGATTGCCTATACTGCGACCACCCTCGCGGCGTTCGGTTTGTTGTCTCTGATCAGCGCAGAACAAAATGAGCGAGAAAATGTAGAGTTAAACGATATCAGTGGTCTATTTTGGCAGCGTCCGCTACTGGCTTCGTTGATGGTATTGGCCCTGCTGTCCCTGGCGGGAATACCATTAACCGCAGGTTTTATTGCCAAGTTTTATATTTTCAATATCGCCGTTAGCGGTTATCACTGGGCACTATTGACTAGCCTGATTATTGGCAGTGCTATTGGGATCTATTATTACCTGCGGGTTGTCTTTTACATGAGCCGACAGGTTGATGAAAATCGTTACAAACCGAAGGTGCCAAATGGCTGGCATGTTCGCACAATTTCGTGTTTGTTAATTGCTAGCATCCTACTTTTGGGAACTGTGCCACAGCCCCTGATGACATATTTACGAACGATACTTTAATTACCCTAAGTTCAGGAGGTCAATATGCTTCTTTCGGTCGATTTACGCGATTATATGCTCACTAATCCAATCAAAATAAAGGCAGATGAAAATCTACTTGATGCCATGGGATTGATTATTGATAACAAAGTATCTGGTGTTTGTGTAGTCGATACACAGGGTATGCTGGTAGGTGTATTGTCAGAAATGGATTGCCTTAACGCTGTGCTAGATGCCACCTACAATGAGGGCAGTATAGGTTGTGTGCAAGACTACATGACCCGCGACCATATTTTGAGTGCCAAGCCTTCTGACGATATTATTGATATCGCACAGGATATGTTGGTCCACAAACATCGGCGCCGGCCGGTGGTTGAAAACGGTAAGTTAGTTGGACAAATTACCTGTCGACAATTATTAAGTGCGGTAAAGAAATTTAATCGCTGACAATAGTTTAAGTTGTAATCGACCTAATTATTTTTAGTTACAATTAATAGCTCACTGATTGGGGCCAAACGACCGTGATTTGGACAACTTTCTATTAAGACCCGCTAAATAACTTTAGCCGGTGTGTTTCAACCCGCTTGTGTCACGTTAGTGGATAATGCCACTAACGAAACCACTCCCATTAATGCTAAGCTGCTATTGCTGCCTCAACTGATAACATAGACTGACCAAACGTACCCAATGCGACAAGGAAACCCCCAATGAAATTTCTAAAAATTGCCGCGCTCTCCGTACTGGCACTCTTTGTGTTGCTGATTGTTTTTTACAATGTACGAGGCATGATGACGCTAGGAAGCATAGAACCTGAAATTAATCCTGTTAGAGACATAACCGCTAACAAGGTTGTACTGGTGACCGGCTCCACAGGTTCCGTCGGAGATGGCTTATTAAAAGCGGCTATTGAAGACCCCAACGTCAGCAAAATTTATGCCCTCACGCGCCGCAGCTCTGAACGCATCAAAGCTGGAGTGACCTCGGGGAAAGTGATCATGCTTGAGCAGCAGGACTTTACTGATTTTAGCAATTTGAAAAACGAGTTGGCTGAGGTAAATACAGTACTTTGGAGTCTCGGCGTTACTTCTATAGGCACCGAGGAGACTCTTTACAAAAAAATCCAGCTAGACTTTCCGATCGCCTTTACTAAGCAATGGTTGGCAGTGCGTAATATCGGGCCAATGGCTTTCCACTACGTGACGGGTATGGGAACAGAGGGTGACGCAGGCTGGGCTAAAGTAAAACGTCAAGCTGAACTGGAATTAACCGCGATGGCTGAAAATACACCGCTACGCACATTTCACTATCGTTCGGCTTTTGTCCGACCTACCGCTGAACAAGCCAATGCCTTTCATTACTTTTTGGAAGCCCTTTTTACCCCCGGTTCTATGGTTATTCCCGCAAAGGAATTAGGCCAGTGTATGCTGGAAATTAGTCATCGGACTAACGAACTCGCCAACGGCACAATCATAGATAATGCCGACAGTATTGCTTACGCAAACACCTACACCATCGAATAGTCTTAGAAAAGCGGCTTAAACTGTCTGTCCAGCGGCTGGGGGGGAATCCACAAGAGATGCAACCTGCAGCTCTTTGGCTCCAGCTATCGCTGCGCATAAACTCTGACACCACCTAAATCCATTTTTCACAGGAATCCTCTCCCACCCTTTACCCTTTCTACCTTCTGAGGCTAAACTAGCGGGCTGAACCATCTTTTTTTAAGGAACACGTCTAATGCCTGGCCCACTCGATGGTTTTCGAATTTTAGACCTAACAACCGTTATTTCGGGTCCATTTGCCACAATGTTGCTCGGCGACCAAGGTGCTGACGTCATTAAAGTTGAGTCCGTTTCAAACCCAGACCATGCCCGAGGCGCAGGCTATGGCGCCTCACAGTTCACCGCCACTTTTTTAAACAACAACCGCAATAAGCGCGGAGTCACCCTCAACCTGAAATCTAACGAAGGCAAAGAGACTTTACTACGTCTGGCAAAAACCGCTGACGTATTTATCCAAAATTTTAGGCCCGGCGTTGTAGAGCGACTGGGCATCGGAGAGTGTGAAGTCAGGGCTGTAAATCCTGAAATCATTTATGTTTCGATCAGTGGTTTTGGCGAAGACGGTCCTCTTTCCCATAAACCCGTTTACGACCCCATCATTCAGGCGATCAGTAGTCTTGCCACTATTCAGGGTGGCTCTGATGAAGCCCGGCCGCGCTTAGTCAGAACTATCTTACCGGACAAACTAACCGGCATGACCACCGCTCAAGCTATCTCAGCGGCGTTACTTGCCAGAGAGAGAACAGGCAAAGGACAACATGTCCGTATCTCCATGATCGACACCGTTGTCGCTTTCTTGTGGTCATCAGACATGGGCGGTCAAACCTTTGTTGGCAAAGAGGTTAGCACCCAAAGAGCTGCTACCTTTATCGACTTGATCTACGCAACCGAGACTGGCTACATCAGTGTGTCGGCGATGGCAAATAAGCAATGGGTGGCTCTCTGCACAGCGGTCGGTCATCCTGAATGGCTTAATGATGAACGCTTCCTAACGCCGGCATTGCGCGATAGACATGCCGATGCAAGACTCAACATGACCCAACAAGCACTACTTGCTAAGAGCGCCGAAGATTGGCTAACCATACTGGACGACGCCGGAGTGCCCTGCGCGCCAGTCCTCACCAGAAAACAAATGATGACTCATCCCCAAGTGCAATCCAACAAATTGATCATTGAAACTGAGCATCCAATCGCTGGCAGCATCCGACAAACAAGACCTGCAGCACGGTTTAGTGTGACAGTACCTGAGATCAGAATGGGCGCGCCTCTTCACGGCCAACACAATGCAGAGATATTTGCCGAGATAGGAATTACTCCAGAACAACAGCAACAATTACGTGAAAAAGGCATCATCACCTAAAGTGCCCATAGCTAGCCCGCAA
>TARA_B110000902_G_scaffold41779_1_pt1 | contig 19237 bp, 11 predicted proteins | sample TARA_B110000902 | Tara Oceans TARA_B110000902 (sample SAMEA4398009) | marine metagenome | biome: Polar Biome; feature: [SRF] surface water layer (ENVO:00010504); material: water (ENVO:00002006), including particulate matter (ENVO:01000060) such as... | depth 5 m | reverse complement strand
CCTAGTATAATATCGGCTCCCCGACCTGCCATATTTGTTGCAATAGTTACACTTTGAGGTAATCCTGCTTGGCTTATAATGTCAGCTTCAAATTTCGCATTCACAGCTTTTGCGTTTAATAACTTATGGTTTATATGAGCTTTCTTAAGAAGTGTTGAAAGAAGTTGAGAATTTTCAACAGTAGTTGTACCGACTAAAATTGGTCGACCCAATAAATAATTTTCTTGACAAACTTTAACGATTGCTAACCATTTTGTAAACTCATCAATGAAAACAAGATCTTGTAAATCAATCCGTTGTAATTTTCGAGCCGTCGGTAAAACATTTACTTGTAAACGGTAAATTTTTTCTAACTCTAACTCCGCTGTTTTTGCGGTACCTGTCATCCCCGATAATTGTGGGTACAAAAGAAATAAATTTTGATACGTAATCGAAGCATACGTTTGCGTAATTGGGCTAATTCGAACACTTTCTTTAGCCTGAATAGCTTGTTGTAAACCTTGAGACCATTGACGGCCATATAAAATACGACCCGTAAATTCGTCAATAATAAGAATCTTTTCGTTTTGTACTATATAATTCTTATTTTTTATATAAAATACTTTAGCACGAACCGCATTTAATATGTATGGAATCCATGCACCAGTAACATCGTATAAATTATCAATATTTAATAGTTTTTCGCATGTTTGAATCCCCTTTTCAGTTAAACTTGAATTTTTCTTTTTTTGATCAATTACAAAATGTTCATTAATATTTAGGTATTGTACTAAGAAGGCGGCTTGAACATACTTTTCATCATTAACTTGATCGCCACTGCCGGAAATAATTAACGGTGTTAATGCTTCATCAATTAAAATAGAATCAACCTCATCCACTACGGCAAAATTAAATGAACGTTGAACAATTTGACTCGTTCGTGTAGCTAAATTATCACGTAGATAATCAAATCCTAATGAAGTATTAGTTAAATAGGTGATATCACAATTATAATTAAATTGCTTTTCTTCTAATTCCATTTCATCTTTAACTAATCCAACTTGAATACCTAACATGTTGTATAATTCGCGCATTTTGCGCCAATCGCGTTCCGCTAAATACTCATTGACAGTAATAAGATGTACTCCTTTCTTTTCTAAGGCTTTAAAATAGCTTGGTAAGGTAGCGACTAAACTTTTTCCCTCACCTGTTTTCATCTCAATAATTGTTCCTTTCGTCAATAATAGTCCCCCTAATAGTTGGGTATCGTATAAATTAACGCCGAGATAACGGTTAATTATTTCTTTTAAATAAGCAAAGGAGTCAATTAGTGCCGATTCAGTTTTGGCGACATTTTTTTTTTTTAGAATTAAACTATTTTGTTTAATTTCGTCGTTTGTTAAACCTTTGATTTCTTCAGTTTTAAAATTAATTAAATTTATTAGCTCACTATAACTTTTTGTGCTAGAAGATGACTTCATTTTTTTTTATGTGGTTTTTTTATAAGTTATACAAAACTCAAAAATATATAACTTATTATAATATATTTCAACCTTTAAAACCATAACTTTAAATAAACTTCAAAAACAAAATAGGTCCGTATAGATAATCATTTTGATATATTAAATTAGGGGCGGAGGGACTTGAACCCTCATGGCCATAGGGCCAACGGATTTTAAGTCCGTTGTGTCTACCATTTCACCACACCCCCATAGTAGGCGGTACCCAGATTCGAACTGGGGAATAAAGAATTTGCAATCCTCTGCCTTACCACTTAGCTACACCGCCAAGGATAAACTATTTTACCAGAAAGTTAAGAAATTGTATAGTTAGGATTAATCCGAGCAGTAAAATGATCTCTTTAAATTTTTTTAATGACCTGAAGGAAATAGAAATACTAGGAGTTAGCTCCTTACATACCTTCGCTAAATAGCAAAAATTCTTATAGCTAACTACTATAAGAATTAATCAATAATTTTCATATTTAAAGAATTGCTTGGCATTCGCCTTATTATCTGAACTGAATTCAGATACATAAACAATAATAATATTCGATATGTAAATTAATAAAACAATTATAATTACGCAATGTAATTATAATTGCTATTTTCGATTGGAAAATTAGATCTTTCGACAAAATTATATAACGAAAATATTTGTCAACAAAAAATTATGTTTTTAGACGTTGATTTTTAATATCATCTTCAGGCTTATAATTACCATCTTTATTAGCAATCGATTTTGGAGACGTAAATTTTACTCCATTTTTAACAAAGAATGAAATTAAAAATGGTTGTTGAACACTCACATTAATTTCATCAAGATTTACATCATGTTGATCAACAATAATTTGGTCCCCAGGGCCAAGGCTGTCACCACGAAGTAAAATACTAGCTAAACGATCTTCTAGTTGGTTTGTAATTGCTCGACGAAGAGGTCGAGCACCATAAATTGGATCAAAACCTTTATCAACAAGAATTTCTTTTGCCCGCTCTGTCACAATAAGCTCAAACTCTTTTTCCGTAACGCGATTTATTAACTCTACAATTAAAATATCGGCAATTTCTCCTAAATGATTTTTTGTTAAACTTTCAAACACAATTACTTCATCTAATCGATTTAAAAATTCGGGACGGAAAAATTTCTTTAATTCCCCGTTAACTAATTCAGCCATTTTACCATAATTTGAATCGTCGGCGAAATTCGAGGTAACAGCACTTCGTTCATTTTCAAACTGAGCAAAGCTTAAGCCAAAATTTCGAGTCATATCGGATGTAGCATTATCAGAAGTACTTGATTCAAATAAATGACTTTGCGATTGTATAAGCTTTGACCCTACATTTGATGTTAAAATAATCATACTATTTTTAAAACTAACAACGCGGCCTTGCGCATCAGTTAAGCGACCATCATCTAAAACTTGTAGTAGTAGATTAAAGACATCGGGGTGAGCTTTTTCAACCTCATCAAATAAAACAACTGTATATGGCTTTTTCCGTATAGACTCCGTCAGTTGACCACCCTCGTTGTAACCAACATAACCTGGAGGCGATCCAATTAACTTCGCAACCGTGTGGCGTTCCATGAATTCTGACATATCAAAACGAATCATTTGACTCTCCGAACCAAAGAAGTAACCCGCTAATGCTTTTGTTAATTCGGTTTTACCAACCCCGGTTGGACCACAAAATAAGAAACTTGCAATTGGACGACTTTCATTTCGTAAACCAACACGAGCACGGCGGATTGCACGTGAAACAGCACTTACGGCACGAGCTTGACCAATTACCCGCTTGTGTAAATTGTCCTCCATGTGAATAAGTTTCCCAGATTCTTCTTTTGAAATTTTATTAGCAGGAATACCAGTCCAAATGGCGACAACTTCAGCAATATCTTCATCTAAAACAAATGGGTGCCAATCACCATCACGAAAAACTCGACCAGGATTACTTGGGTTTAACAAAGAATTTGAAAGTTTTTCTTCTTCAACTTTCTTTTGTTCTTCCATATATGCTTCTAGACCCATTTCTTTAACCGGATCAAACTCTGGCGATGGGTCATATGTCGAATCGTTAGCGATTTTACTATCGGCTATTAGTGAATCGTCATTAGCTGGTTCCGTCTGGCGTGATTTAATTAACTTCTTTTTTTTCTTTTCATAAGTTGACATAATATTTGCACGTGCCCGAACTTCAACTTCTCTGTCGCGTAAAAACATCGCAGTCTCATAATTTTGATCGCGTAACGCATCATCTTTACTATTTAAAAGATTAGTTATTTCTTCGCTTGCTTCTTTAATTAAATTAGAAGTTGGAATTTCGGATGCTCGGATTTTAACACGGGCACTTGCTTGATCAATAAGATCAAGTGCTTTATCTGGTAAATAACGATCAGCGATAAAGGTTGCACCCATTTTTGTCGCTGCTTCGATTGCTTCATCACTAATAATTAGCTTATGAAACATCTCGTATTTTGGACGAATTCCTTCTAAAATTTCAATACATTCACTAATTGAAGGTTCAGCAACGTCAACTGGTTGAAAACGACGAGCAAGCGCTTTATCTTTCTCAATATATTTACCATATTCATCAATAGTTGTTGCTCCTAAACATTGAAGTTCACCACGCGCTAATGAGGGTTTCAGAATATTTGCTGCATCTACAGCCCCTTCTGCCGCGCCTGCACCCACAATAGTATGAATTTCATCGATAAATAAAATAATTTCATTTGAAGCTTGAATTTCTTCCACAATAAACTTTAATCTTTCTTCAAATTGACCCCGGTATTTTGTTCCTGCAACTAAACTACCAATATCAAGAGTAAGAACAAATTTCCCTTCAAGAATTTCTGGAATTTGGTTTTCGACAATTTTTAAAGCTAAACCTTCAGCTATCGCTGATTTTCCAACGCCTGGCTCACCAATTAACATAGGGTTATTTTTTCGACGTCGAGCCAGAATCTCAACAACACTCTTTAATTCAGACTCACGTCCAATTAAGGGGTCAATCATGCCTTTCTTTGCTCGTTCAGTCAAATTCGTTGTTAAATCTGCCAGACTCATAGCCTTAGAATCTGGATCCGATTCCTCTTCTTCTTCAAATGGATTTGTATCAGAAAGGTTTCGATCACCTTCGTCTTCAGCCATTTCAATAAACAATTCAGCACGTAGTTTACCCACATTAATATTCAAGTTTCGATAAACTTGAACACATAATCCTTCGGTTTCGTCTAATAGAGCTAATAAAAGGTGCTCAGGTCCAATATAACCATGTCCTAAACCTTCTGCTTCTTGAGCAGCTGTCATTAAAAGCCTTTTAGCACGTGGGGTAAAAGGAATGTCGGAGGGTACTAAATTACCCCCTGGTCCTTTACCGATTAACCGATCAATTTCTTTTCGGGTCTCATGAAGTGTTAACTTTGACGTAATTAACACGTTATATGCAATTCCACCACGCTGACCAAGTAAACCAAGAAAAAGTTGCTCAGTCCCGACAAAATTATGTCCAAGACGACGTGCTTCTTCTTGAGCAAATAAAATAACTTTCACCGTCTTTTCGGTAAATTTTTCGAACATTATAGAATTCTCCTATATTAAACGTTATAACATGAATATTTAAGACTCAAAACAGAATAAGTGAAACGCATTACGTCCATTATATAACATAAAACTTAAAAAGCAAAAACTTAAATGAAATATTCCATAACCTATGAAAATTATAATTTTAAATATTTCTAGAATACGTTGAAAACTCTGGATACCTTGACATCTGTTAAAAGTTTATCTAAAATAATAATTTATATAGTATTAAAAGTATTCAATATTTAAAATTATGGCAAATAATAAATCAGCATTAAAACGTATTAAAGTTAATGAACGTAACCGAGTACAAAATAAGCGTTATAAAATTGAAATGCAACGGATTTTGAAAAAATATTTAATAACCCTTGAAGAACACCGTACGTCACCAAGTGAAGAAAGTTTTGGCCAAGTAAAACATGACCTTTCATTGGCATACCAAAAATTAGATAAATGTGTTAAAGCAAATATTTTACATGCTAATACCGCAGCTCATAAAAAAGCAAAACTTGCAGCTTTACTCCACATAACAAACGTTAATAAAATCGAGAATATTAATTTACCAAAAATTAAATCAATTAAGACAAACTAATTCTATTAATTTTAAGCATGCATCGAGATTCTTCCACGATTAATTTCATATAGTTCAGATTTTATAATGAATATGAGTAAAACGTCGTTTATAACTACTCTCCCAAATCTCGGTGAAGTTCCTTTTAATAGTTTTTGTTGGTTTTTAAAATATGGGCTAAGCGAGGAATTAGAAAAATTCTCAACCATTAATGCGTTAAATGGTAATTTACAAATCCGTATTTATGGGGATGAGTATGCGATAAAACGTCCAAAATATAGCGTTTCGCAGTGTAAAAAGTATGCTTTAACTTACTCCTTACGGTTATACATTGCAATGGAATTAATTGATCAAGTTAAAGTAACAGAGTCCGTCGCTTTTTTAGGCGAAATTCCGTTAATGACTGATATGGGTACCTTTATTATTAACGGGTGTGAACGGGTTGTTATCAACCAATTAATTCGAAGCCCAGGTGTCTATGTTAAGCAAACTGTTCAAAAACGTCTTCAAGCCACCTTAATTTTATTAAAAAATGATTTTATTAATTTTGAAGTTGATAAAAATAATTTAATTTGGATAAAATTACGAAATGAAGATAAAATTGATGCCGCTAGTTTTTTTCATTTACATGAAATTTCTAAAGTAAAATTATCCAATAAAAATAAATTTTCCCGATTTCGAACTCAATCCCAAAATGCATTTTTAAAATATTCGCAACCCACTCCCATTTCAAAAAAATCACTTGATTCCTTTAAATCTTTTTTACTACTTTTTAATAAAAAGTTATACCCATTAGGAGCGATCGGGCGTTTAAAATTAAACCACCGTTTTAATAATAAAATTTCGCAATCTATTACTTATTTAACTCCAAACGACATTATTTCGATCTTTACCCTTTTAGAACAATTTCAACAAAATTTTGAAATATTCGATGATATTGATAATTTAAAAAATAAAAGAGTTCGGTCCGTAGGTGAAATATTACAACTGCAATTTAATGTTGGTTTAAATCGTTTGCGTAAAATAATTGCTGAAAATTTAATGCTTTGTAACCCTGATTTGTTAAAACCATACAGGTTTATCAATTCCAAGCCAATTTTATTAAGCATGAAAGAATTTTTTGCATCTAGTCAACTTTCGCAATATATGGACCAAACAAATCCATTAGCGAGTTTAACGCATAGACGTCGGTTAACAGGGTTAGGTCCGGGTGGATTAACAGGTGAAAGATTAAGTGTTGCTGTACGTGATCTTCACACAAGTTTTTCAAATCGAATTTGTCCCGTAGAAACACCAGAAGGGCAAAATGTGGGTCTTCTTGCTTCGTTAGCAACATACACTCGAGTAAATGAGTATGGTTTCTTAGAAACACCGTATTTTAAGGTCAAAAATCGTACAATCTTAAAAAAAAGTTTACCACAATACTTAACTTTATTTAGTGAGGAAACCTTACGTATTGCTTCAGCCGATACAGCTATAAATAAACGATATCAGATTATTAAACAGGAAGCACCTATTTTAATTAATCAGCAATTTACGTTAAAACCTTCAAAAACAATTGATATCGTAGCAGTTTCGCCTTTTCAACTTGTCTCAATTTCAACCTCATTAATTCCCTTTTTTGAACATAACGATTCCAACCGAACATTGATGGGGGCAAATATGCAGCGACAATCGGTACCCTTACTCTATCCAAATAAACCCATTGTGGGGACAGGGTTAGAAAATCAACTTGCCCTTGATTGTGGGACCGTTGTTTTATCAAAATCTGATGGTATCGTGGCTTTCGTTTCAACAAATCAAATTCGTATAAAAAAAAAAGAAAAGAAACAGGGTAATAATTTTAATCAATTTATCCCTCCCGATTTTATTGAATATTCACTTGAGAAGTTTATAACGTCAAATCAGGACACATGTATTAATCAACGTCCAATCGTTTGGTTAGGCGAAAACGTTACTAAGGGGCAAATTATTGCTGATGGTCCTTCTACAGATGAGGGTGAATTAGCACTTGGGCAGAATATCTTAGTTGCTTACATGGCTTGGGATGGGTACAATTTTGAGGATGCATTATTAATTAATGAACGATTAGTTATTGAGGATATTTTTACTTCCATTCATATTAAGCGGTATGAAATAGAAATCCGCGAAACGCAATTCGGTATTGAACAAGTAACACGAAATTTACCTCAAGTTAGTGAAATTGCAACCCAATTTTTAGATGACCAAGGTATCGTTAAAAAAGGAACTTTTGTCAAAAGTGGGGATATCCTCGTGGGGAAAGTTACGCCAAAAAGTGAAGCAGATCAAATTCCTGAAGGCAAATTATTGGGTGCTATCTTTGGTGAAAAAAATACGGGAGTGTGGGAAAGTTCATTACGTGTATCTAGTGGTAATTATGGACGTGTTTTAGATCTACGAATGTTTAGACGTGAACGTGGCTATGCTCTTCGAGAAGGGACTCTATCTTTAATACGAATTTTTCTGGCACAAATTCGAAAAGTTCAAGTTGGAGATAAAATTTCGGGCCGCCATGGAAATAAAGGAATCGTATCTAAAATTGTCCCACAACGGGATATGCCATTTTTACCAGATGGTACCCCTATCGATTTAATATTAAATCCATTGGGTGTCCCCTCCCGAATGAATGTTGGACAATTATTTGAGTGTTTATTAGGGTTTGCTGGACACCAATTAAATCAACGTTTTAAGATCTGTCCTTTTGATGAAATGTATGGCGTTGAAACATCACGTACCTTGATTATAAACACATTAAAAACAGCAAGTAAAAATAAGGCTTGGGTCTTCAACCCAAATGCACCAGGCCGAATTAATTTAATTGATGGACGTAGTGGGAAGTATTTTGATAACCCTATTTTAGTTGGCAATGCTTACATGTTAAAGCTAATTCACCAAGTCAATGACAAAATTCATGCCCGATCAACAGGTCCTTATTCACTTATTACTCAACAACCACTTGGTGGAAAAGCGCACCGAGGTGGTCAACGATTTGGGGAAATGGAAGTATGGGCGCTTCAAGCTTTTGGATCTGCATATACATTACAAGAATTATTAACGTATAAATCCGATGATCTTTGGGGACGTCATTGTATCTTTGACGCAATTGTAAACGGTACATTTTTGCCAAAACCAAGTCTGCCCGAATCTTTTAATGTTTTATTTTTTGAATTATACGCCTTAGGTTTAGACATTGGTTTATATCAGTTAATTAAAACAAACCCGTTAAATCGGAATCAGTTTAAACGTAATTTGATTAAAGATTTAGAAATAGCAGCAAATCAGTACCCAATTTATAACCCACAATAATCTGTATAACTCAAAGTATGAAAAAATTTGATTTTTTACAAATTAAATTAGCTTCTCCTAAGCAAATAAAAAAATGGTCTCAACGAACTTTAAGTAACGGTCGTATTTTAGGAGAAATTCAAAAACCCGAAACAATCAATTATCGAACACTAAAACCCGAAATTTCTGGACTGTTTTGTGAACAAATTTTTGGTCCCACAAAAAATTGGGAATGTTTTTGTGGCTATTTAAAAGGCATAAAAATGATTGGACTAACATGTCCAAAATGTGGCGTAGATACAACCGATTCTCGTGTACGAAGACACAGAATGGGCTACATTGACTTAATTTATCCAGTGACTCATTTATGGTACGTACGTGGCGTTCCATCGTACGTCGCGTTATTGCTAGATGCGGACCGCGATGAATTAAAGAATGCCATTTATTCCTATGTGGAAAATGAGTTTATTAAGAATTCTCTTGATAATTTAGATTTAAATTACGAGCTTTCTTTACTAAAATTTGAGCTTTTTCGCTGTATAAAACAACAACGACATAAGTATACAAAAAATACGTCATTATCCAACGAATTGAGTGTTAAAGAAAAACAAATAATGAAACGTATTCGATTATTTGAAAATTTCATCGCAACAAAAACAAAGCCAAGTTGGATGGTTCTAACGGTAATACCAGTTATACCACCCGGTTTAAGACCTATGATTATCTTAGAAGGTGGAAAATTAATTAGTTCCGATTTAAATGAATTATATAAGCGTGTTATTACACGAAATAACCGTTTAAGACGGTGTTTAGAAGTTTGGTCGCCCAATATAGTTATACAAAACGAAAAACGCATTTTACAAGAAGCCGTCGACGCTTTAATTGATAATAGCAGCGTCGAAAAAAAAGCGGTAGGTTTAAATAAACGCGCGTTAAAATCTCTATCTGATTTGATTGTTGGTAAACAAGGTCGGTTTCGTAAAAATTTACTAGGGAAACGCGTTGACTACTCGGCTAGATCAGTAATTGTTGTTGGACCAAGTCTAAGCGTACATCAATGTGGAATTCCATATGAACTAGCACTGGGATTATTCAAACCATTTTTGATTCATGAATTATTAAGCGAAGGGTTTACAAGTAATCTACAAATTGCGAAAGCTTATATAAAACAAAAGGAAAAAATTATTTTCCCATTGTTAGAAAAAATTATGAAAGGCTTTCCAATTATTTTAAATCGCGCACCGACACTACATCGTATGGGTGTACAAGCGTTTGAACCAGTCATTGTAAATGGCCGAGCGATTCGCCTTCACCCACTTGTTTGTGCAGCATTTAATGCTGATTTTGATGGGGATCAAATGGCGATTCATCTTCCTCTTTCTTTAGCTGCTCAATCAGAAGCGTACTTACTGATGTTAGCGGTCAATAATTTTATTTCTCCAGGAACAGGGGAACCAATCCTTATGCCATCACAAGAAATGGTACTAGGATGTCATTATTTGACTTTAGATCTTTCAGCTACGACTCAGGGTGGCAATAATTATTTCGCAAATGTATCTGATGCATTAATTGCTTATGAACATAATCAAATTCAACTTCATACAAATATTTGGGTACAAGTGCAAGAAGTCTCGAATAACCATTTAAATACTGAAATAGCTAATAAACAAAATTCTGTCTATCGAACAAAAACGTACCAAAAAAAATGGAATAATCTTTATAAAACAACAACAAATTATCTTTCTACAACTCCGGGTAAACTAATCATAAATAATTTACTTAAAACGATTTTTCATAAATAATAAATAATTATGTTGTCTATCAGGAATAAAACTCTTAATAAAAAAGAATTAAAAGAATTAATTTATTGTGCTTTTTTAAATTATGGAAAGTATAAAGCAACGTCATTATTAGATGGTCTAAAAAATTTGGGATTTTACTTTGCAACACAATCTGGAATCTCAATTAGTATTGAAGACTTAAAAGTTCCACCGCAAAAAAAGTATATATTAAAACGCGCACGAAATCAAATATTAAAAACAAATCTTTTCTATACGAAAGGCGAAATCTCGGAAGTGGAAAGATTTCAAAAAGTTATTGATACGTGGCAACTAACAAATGAGAACGTAAAAGATAATGTTGTTTCCTACTTTAAAACACATGACCCGTTAAATCCAATTTATATTATGGCTTTTTCTGGGGCCCGTGGTAACCTTTCGCAAGTGCGCCAATTAGTAGGGATGCGAGGCTTGATGACGGATCCAAACGGTCAAATTATTGACTTATCCATTAACCATAATTTTCGTGAAGGTCTGAGTATTACAGATTATATAATTTCATCATATGGGGCCCGAAAAGGAATTATTGACACCGCTTTAAAGACCGCTGATTCTGGCTACCTAACTCGGCGTTTGGTTGATGTTGCGCAACATGTAATAATTCGTGAAATTGATTGTAATACAAAGCGAAATTTGCGTATCAATAACATTGAAACGATTAAATACGGGTTAGTTGGAAGAATTTTAGCTAAAGAAGTCATTTATTACCCAACAAAAAAGATTCTCGCAAAGAGTAACCAAGAAATAACCGATAGTTTAGTCAATCAATTTAAAAATTATTATATTAGACGTTTAAATATACGTTCACCTTTAACATGTGAGTCTAGTAGGTCAATTTGTCAAAAATGTTATGGCTGGAATTTAGCACAAGTTAATATCGTCTCACTTGGAGAATCAATTGGTGTTATAGCAGCACAGTCTATTGGTGAACCAGGTACACAGTTAACTATGCGAACGTTCCATACTGGTGGTGTTGCTACTAATGATGTAAATCATGAAATACGATCTCGGCAGGCTGGTCAAGTTTTCTTTTCAACTAATTTAATCGTTCAGCCTTCACGAACGATGTATGGAGAAAAAATTTATATTGTTGAAAATAATTCACAAATTTATCTTTTAAATACGAAACTAATTTTACAAAAAATTGATTTAATTCCGGGATTAATTTTATTTGTTACGAATAAGGGAACGGTTAAAAAGAACCAAAAAATTGCGGAATTTCCAATCTTAACGAACCAAGCAATTATTGCTACAAAGAAGATTACGAGTAATCAATCTGGGGAAATATTTTTCCAAAAATTAGGATTTAAATTAACGAAAAAGCAACATTTACAAATCACAAATTCAGGATTAGTTTGGCTGCTAAAAGGTGACAGTATGTCGGTTAAAACTAATTCATGCTTGCTCTTTAAAGTCAACCAAACATTTCGTCCAAATGAAATTCTTTTTCAAACTAAAATCACAAATCACCAAAGGGGAGTTGTTAAAATCCGAAAAAAAGCTTCTTTAAATAAAGAAAACTACCAAAAGTATCAAATTTTTAACCCAGTTACTCTATTTAACGTGAGCATTGGTGGCAAAACAACAAATGAAAATTTACTATTTACCTCGACAAACGAAATTTATCAATTTAAGGTAAACTTAAACCAATCAATTTTAACTTCGATAAATTTAGCAAAATTACAAGCGTCAAATAATTCTTTATTTTTTGGAAGTCAAATTTTTTACTCCATATTAAAAAGAAAGAAATTAACTAACCTTAATAAAAACAATGTTAAAATTTTGTTCCTTCCGGAGGAACACTTTATATTAAACAAAGTAAATAAACTCATAAAACTTAATTCTTACGAACGGATTAGAAAAGGTATTGAATTAACAGGTGACATTTTTGCGAGTCAAGACGGTATTATATTCTTAAAGAAACAAGAAGGAGTCCTGAATAAACTCGTTTTCCAAGCCGGGATAGTGCAAAACTTTAACAATCGACTAAGTTGGCAAATACATTCAAAAGTTATTTATCCTGGTGAACGAGTTTTAAATTTACCCCAAAATCTGAGATTAACTTATGCACAAGTTTATACCGAAATTAAAAAACATGATAAATTTGAAAATGAAACCAATCTAATTTTACGCCCCATTATACAAAATCATATTCTAAGACGAACGAATATAAAACAGTTAAAATTTACACCAGCAACAAATCAGTGTAAAATTCAAACTAATCGCTATTTGAACTTTATAAATGGGAGTTGGGTAAACGCTAAATTAAGTCAAAAAAAAGAATTGTTTGGTCAATTTTTACAACTAAAACAGAAAAAAGATCAAATTTCAGTTTATAAAATTGGCTTCGTTACTTTGGCCAAGATAGATACCTTCCGGAAACGAAACAAAAGTTATGAAACCACTACAAGAATTTATTTGACGGAGAAAACTACAGTAAACTTAACGAATGAAGATAAATACAAAGTAAACGTAAATACTCTTAATAATCAGATAGTCGAACCATACACTATTTTAAGTTACTATAATTCAACTGAAGCTAAAAAACTAAATATCTTAAATTATAAAAATCGCGAGGATAATCCATACCAAATCTTTTATACAAATCCAAGTGATTATATTAGTTATAAGTTTGTAAATACGAAAGATGGGCAAAACCACATTACACGTATTGTTAAACAAAGCCGTTTCGTTACAAAAAAAGATTATATTTCAAATTCTGGCTTAACGAACTCAGCGGGCTATATTATCGGTCTAAAAAAAATAGATCGATCTACTAAAATGACAATCCGATTAGGACAACCATATTTTATTTCAAAAGGAAGTATTCTTTACGTCAAAAACAGTACATTTATTAAAGAAAATAATGAGCTGGGTCTCCTAATTTATGAAAGAATTATTACTGGTGATATTGTACAAGGGTTACCCCGAATTGAACAAATTGTAGAAGCGCGCACATCCACAGAAATTAATGGTATTATTGAAAAATTTGGTGTTTTAGTAGGTCGTACAAAGGGAGATTGGTTCAATATTTTAGATAAAACAAATAAGCGAAAATACAATACATTTCTAAATCAAAATAAGAAAACAACTTTAAAAATTGGTGAGCTTGTAAAAGTTGGAACACCTTACATCATGGGCAAAATTAACCCAAAGCATTTGTTACAAGTTTTTTTTGAACATTATTATTCACTCTACTCTTTATATGACTCAACGTTTCGGGCAATAATTCAGGTCCAATTTGTTCTTATTAATTCAATACAAACAGTTTATCGAAATCAAGGAATTGAGATTTCAAGTAAGCATATTGAATTAATTATTAAACAAATGACCTCAAAAGTTTCGATTTTTATTGAAAAGAATCGACTGCAAAACCGGTATAATAATTATGATAATATACTATTATTTCAACAGATGGTAGGGTTACAGCAGGTAAATTATATCAATCAAGCCTTAATAATTACTAATAAACCAATATTATTGTATAAGCCTACTTTATTAGGGGTAACTAAAGTTGCATTACTTACTGAAAGTTTTTTATCGTCATCTAGTTTTCAAGGAACACGTACGATATTAATTCAAGCAGCAATTGAAGGGCGGATGGATTGGCTACGTGGACTCAAAGAAAATGTTATTTTAGGTAATTTATTACCGGCAGGAACAGGTTTTAATAACCTAACACTAACATCTAATATAAAAATAAAAATTAGCGTCCCCGAATAATTTTACAACCGACTCATAAAAGGTATAAACTTATATTAATAAACGAATAAATTATCATATGGTAAATCAAGAACATAAAGAGCTAATCGCTGCCCGTGCACACCTCGGAGACAAAATTTCATATTGGAACCCAAAGATGTTTCCTTACATTTTTGCTGAAAAAAATGGTCGTCATATAATCGATATTACGAAAACTTCCCGAATGTTAGACGAAGCTTGCGCATATGTCGAGTCTGCGAGTAAATCAGGGAAAACAATCTTATTTATTGGAACGAAACCACAAGCCGCAAGCGTAATAGCCGTTGAAGCAACGCGCTGTAATTCATATTACATTAATTATCGGTGGCTTGGAGGTATGCTTACAAACTGGGAAACAATTCAAGTTCGGATTAACCGTTTGCAAGAACTTGAAACAAAAGAAAAAAGTGGTGTACTTGATACTTTACCCAAAAAAGAATTATCAAAACTTCGTAAAGAATTATCAAAACTTCGTAAATATTTAAATGGTATTAAAAATATGCCAAATGTACCCGATATCGTTGTCGTTATTGACCCTGTTTTAGAAATGACAGCAATTCGTGAGGCAATTGTTTTAAATATTCCGATTATCTCATTAGTTGATACGAATGGAAACCCAGATATTTTAGATTTTCCAATACCATGTAATGATGATTCGATTTTAACGATATCGTTAATTTTACGAAAGTTAAGCGATAAAATTTTACTGGGGCAGGGTACTCAAGTAAATACCATCGAGAGTACTTAATAGTTTTAAAATGAAATAGAGAATTATTTTTGAATTTTTTAAATAATATCACTTTAAAAAATGAAAATTTAATTCTTTTTTACTATATTTACGTATAATAAGTCTATCTACAATTATCTTGAATTTTACCCTAAATTTTTAGTATGAAACATACACTATCCGTCTTAGTGGAAGACGAATCGGGGGTGTTAACACGAATTGCTGGTTTGTTTGCACGACGTGGATTCAATATTGAAAGTTTAGCAGTAGGTCCGACTGAACATTCTGGTATTTCGCGTATAACCATGGTTATACCCGGTGAAACTCACACAATTGAACAATTAACAAAACAACTTTATAAATTAGTTAATGTTTTAAAAGTTCAAGATATTACTACTGTACCAATTGTCGAGAGAGAATTAATGTTATTAAAAGTAAATACAACTATTCTTACTCGAACTGAAATACTAGAAATTATAAATATTTTTCGAGCAAAAGTCATTGATTTAGCTGAACAAACTCTAACCATTGAAGTAACTGGTGATCCAGGAAAAATGGTCGCTATTGAGCAGATGCTATATAAATTTGGCATATCAGAAATTGTGCGAACCGGAAAAGTTGCGTTGGTACGTGAGTCAAATGTAAATACTGAGTATTTACGAAAAAAAGTATAAGAAGCTAGTGAAGAGACTTGAACTCCCAACCTGCTGATTACAAATCAGCTGCTCTACCAGTTGAGCTACACCAGCGTTTGGATTTAGTTTACCACAATTTAAATAATTTCGAATTAATAGGAAACAATAAAAATTAAAACAATTTAGGAGCTATTATGTCAGGTGGATCTACTGGAGAACGTCCATTTTCGGATATTATTACGAGTGTGCGATATTGGATTATTCATAGCATCACAATTCCATCATTGTTTATTTCAGGGTGGTTATTTATTGCAACTGGATTAGTTTATGATGTATTTGGAACACCACGTCCAAATGAATACTTTTCACAAGATCGTGAGCAAGTCCCATTAGTAAACGACCGTTTCACTGTGAAACAAGAATTAGATGATTTAACAAATGGTTTATAATCTATAAAAAACTAGACTTATGTTTAAAATTTTTAATCAACCAGTTGCATACCCGATTTTTACTTTTCGATGGTTAACAATTCATGGTTTAGCTATTCCAACTGTATTTTTCTTAGGTGCTATTACGTCAATGCAATTTTTACAACGATAGGAGCAAAATTTAATATGACTGGTCCAAATCCAAATAAACAACCCGTTGAATTAAGTCGTACGTCTCTATACTGGGGATTACTACTTATCTTCGTTTTAGCAGTGTTATTTTCAAGTTATTTTTTCAATTAATATAAAACTTTAGGAGATCCAATATGGTTAGCACAGGTCGAATTCCTCTTTGGTTAGTAGCCTTAGTTGGTGGTTTAGCAGTTATTGCAATGTTAAGTCTTTTCTTCTATGGGGCATACTCAGGTTTAGGCTCATCACTCTAAAAATTTAAAACGAAATTTATAAAAGAGGTAAGCTGAATTATTTTAGTTTATCTCTTACTTTTTTTTTAACCGTTTGTTAAAAATTCACAGTTCTAAGATCATTTTTAAAAGTGATTAACTTTCCTTAGAAACTATTTTTATTTAAATAATGTACAGTTATCTTTATTTTATGTTATAATATCATTAGGATTTCACAGCTATTTAACTGTGTTTATACCAATAATCTTATACTCTGATATTATATAATTTTACCTTGTAAGGAGGATTAAATGTCTCAAGCAGCTAATGTAACAACTCGTACACGAATCAAATCCCAACGTTATGAATCTGGTGTAATCCCATATGCTAAGATGGGTTACTGGGATGGTTCGTATGTAGTAAAAGCTACTGACATTCTAGCATTATTCCGTATTACACCACAACCTGGTGTTGATCCAGTTGAGGCTGCTGCTGCAGTTGCAGGTGAGTCATCAACAGCAACATGGACTGTTGTATGGACTGATTTATTAACAGCTTGTGATATTTACCGTGCAAAAGCATACCGTGTAGATCCAGTACCAAATACAGGTGACCAATTCTTTGCTTATATCGCATACGAATGTGATTTATTTGAAGAAGGTTCACTAGCTAACATTACAGCATCAATCATTGGTAACGTTTTCGGTTTCAAAGCTGTTAAAGCATTACGTTTAGAGGATATGCGTATCCCTCATTCTTACTTAAAGACATTCCAAGGTCCAGCTACAGGTGTAATTGTTGAGCGTGAGCGAATGGATAAATTCGGTCGTCCACTTTTAGGTGCAACTGTTAAGCCAAAGTTAGGTCTTTCTGGTAAGAACTATGGTCGTGTAGTTTATGAAGGTTTAAAAGGTGGATTAGATTTCTTAAAAGATGATGAGAACATTAACTCACAACCATTCATGCGTTGGAGAGAGCGTTTCTTATACTGTGTTGAAGGTATCAACCGTTCAGTTGCCGCTACTGGTGAAGTGAAAGGTTCATACTTAAACGTTACAGCATCAACCATGGAAGAGATGTATGTACGTGCTGAGTATGCTAAAGAATTAGGTGCAATCATTATCATGATTGACTTAGTAATTGGTTACACAGCTATCCAAACAATGGCTATCTGGGCACGTAACAATGATATGATTTTACATTTACACCGTGCAGGTAACTCAACATATGCTCGCCAAAAGAATCATGGTATTAACTTCCGTGTTATCTGTAAGTGGATGCGTATGGCTGGTGTGGATCATATTCACGCGGGTACAGTTGTTGGTAAGTTAGAAGGTGATCCATTAATGGTTAAGGGATTCTACAACACATTATTAGATACAAAGTTAGAAATTAACTTACCTCAAGGTATCTTCTTCAACATGGATTGGGCATCTTTACGTAAGTGTCTTCCAGTTGCTTCTGGTGGTATTCACTGTGGTCAAATGCACCAGTTAATTTACTACTTAGGTGATGACGTTGTTCTACAATTTGGTGGTGGTACAATTGGTCACCCAGATGGTATCCAAGCCGGTGCAACAGCAAACCGTGTAGGTTTAGAAGCTATGGTTCTTGCACGTAATGAAGGTCGTGATTACTTAACTGAAGGTCCTGAAATCTTACGTGAAGCAGCTAAGTCATGTGGTGCTTTACAAACTGCATTAGATTTATGGAAAGATATCAGTTTTGACTATAGTTCAACTGATACAGCTGACTTCGCAGAAGTAGCAACAGCTAACGTTTAAATTTAAATTTTTTTTTATAAAAATAATATTAAGGAGATTGAACAGTGAGAGTAACACAAGGAAGTTTTTCATATTTACCAGATTTAACTGAAGCGCAAATCAAGAAGCAAGTTGACTACATGCTTGCTAATAAATGGGCTGTAAACATTGAGTGGACAGATGATCCGCACCCACGTAACACTTACTGGGAATTATGGGGTTTACCTTTATTTGATTGTAAAGACGCAAGTGCAGTAATGTTTGAGCTTGCAGAATGTAAGCGTTTTAACCCTGAAGGGTACATTAAAATGCAAGCTTTCAACCCAGCATTAGGTACTGAAAGTTGTGTACAATCATTCATCGCATACCGTCCAGCTAAAGAGCCTGGATTCTTCATGGGTCGTACAGAAGGTACAGGCCGTATGCAGAAATATACAATTGGTAGTTACGCTGCGCAAGCACGACCAGTTGGTGCACGTTACTAAGCTTAAGTTTTAAACTTTAAGCTTTTAAGCCTTAACTTTAAGGCTTAAAACTCGTAAATTGTAGGGTTTTAATTTATTAATAAATTAAAACCCTCGAAAATTTTCTTTTAAAACGTAGTATTTATTTATGTAAAGTTTTGAATTTTTAATAGAAGTCATATTCACTATTCTCGATAAAATTCTCGATAAAATTAAACCGAAAGCCTATTAATATGTCAAATTTAATTTTATTAGTCCGTATAGAAATGACCCAAGTGTTGGTCACTTACAAACCCCAATTACA
>TARA_B110000902_G_scaffold75546_1_pt1 | contig 19238 bp, 16 predicted proteins | sample TARA_B110000902 | Tara Oceans TARA_B110000902 (sample SAMEA4398009) | marine metagenome | biome: Polar Biome; feature: [SRF] surface water layer (ENVO:00010504); material: water (ENVO:00002006), including particulate matter (ENVO:01000060) such as... | depth 5 m | reverse complement strand
AGACAACTTAAAATTTCAAAACAGTTTACCAACAGGGAAAACAAATCATTGGACAAATATCTCAACGAGATAAGTAAGGTTTCAATGATTGATGCACAAGAAGAGGTGGTTTTAGCCGGAAGAATAAGAGAAGGTGATCAAGCTGCTCTAGAAAAATTGGTGAACGCTAATCTTCGTTTTGTTGTATCTGTTTCTAAACAATACCAAAATCAAGGATTGACTTTAGGTGATCTCATTAATGAAGGAAACCTTGGACTGATAAAAGCAGCAAAGAGATTTGACGAGACACGTGGTTTCAAGTTCATCTCATATGCTGTATGGTGGATTCGTCAGTCTATACTTCAAGCACTTGCAGATCAGTCGCGTATTGTGCGTTTACCGCTCAACAAAGTAGGTAGTATAGGTAGAATAAGTGCTGCAGCAGCTCGTCTAGAGCAGCTTCAAGAACGTGAGCCTACTCCAGAGGAGATAGCAAAAGAGCTTGAAATCTCTGTAACAGAGGTAGAGAATGCATTCAAATCTAGTGGACGCCACTTGTCTATAGATGCTCCACTTATAGAAGGAGAAGACAATAGCCTGCTGGGTGTATTGGATAATAACGATGAGCCTAATCCAGATCAACCATTGATGGATGAGTCGCTTAGAAAAGAAATAAACCGTGTAATCTCTACACTTTCTGAAAAAGAAAGAGATGTATTGAAATATTACTACGGCCTAGATGGCGGTCCTGCACATACGTTAGAAGATATTTCTGATAAGGTGGGTCTTACACGTGAGCGTGTACGTCAGATCAAGGAAAAAGCACTTAGAAGACTACGTAAGTCGAGCAAGAGCAAAATATTGAAATCGTACTTGGGTTAATTCCTGAGACGAATAACATTTAGAAAGCTACCCTACCGGGTGGCTTTTTTTGTTTCCCAGCAGAAACAAAAAAGAAGAATTTACTTGGAGTATGCTTTTTTTTAAGAAGCTGGTTTCACTCTTTCATACACCACATAGCAGATGCCGTACATCAAGAAATAGTACAGGTAGTCTTCTACGGGTATGGTGAGAAAGCGTATGCCTAGGTTTTCAGCATTGTTGTACCAAACTACAGGGTCTGGAGTAATAAAGCCAGTAAGAATTCCATTCACAGCAGTGAACGGAATAAGAATGATAATATAACTCAGATAAAAGATGCCACGATGTGGTGGATCAAGCTTCATCATTATCAGTGTAAAAATGAATACCAATGATGCAATGGTTGTCGTATAGATATTCCCAAAGCCGGCAATGAAATAGACTGATGCAGCTGTCAAGAAGAAATAGTCTAAGTATTTTTCGATGGGTTGTAAGACGTTTTTTGCTTTGAGTGTGACCAATTGATCGTACAAAAACATAAAGGCATACGGAATGCAGAAAAAGAAGAGCCACTCCTCCAGAGGCAGGTGCAGAAATGATGGACCTAGCAGGTACTCTTCATTAAAACCCCAAACGCCCAATAGAGTAAATAGCACATCCCAAGAGATGATGCACACGCCCATTACGGCTATAGACATGAAGATGTATTTCCAGCGTCGGTAGAAGTGCCCCAGCTTATTAAAACTGAGTAAGAATGGAAAAAAGATGGCTCCGAGGTTTACCCAGAGGTATAAGCTATCCATTATTTTGCTTCTTTTATGTATTTAGGAGGCACTAAGAGCATTCCAAAGCATTCTCCTTCTTCTGGGTCCAAGTGCTTGTGATGTACCTTGTGAGCCTTTCGTATGGCTTTCAGGTACTTATTTTTGGTGCGGGTAAATAGTTTGAATCGTTGGTGAATGAAAATGTCGTGTACCAAGAAGTACGCTAATCCGTATAAAGAAATGCCTACACCTACAAAAAACAGCGGAAACATTCCTGCTACAGCACTACCTACAATGTAACATGTAGCACTGGGTATGGCAAAAATGAGGAAGAACGCATCATTTTTTTCCCAAAAGCCAGGCTCGTGCTGGTGGTGGTCCTTGTGCAAGTACCACAGGAAACCATGCATCACATACTTGTGTGCAAACCAAGCTACAAACTCCATAGCTAAGAATGTGCCGAGCGTAATGAGTGTATAAATCAGTACCATCGTATTATAAAAAATAAGTGCCCATGGCTAGTCTAGCCTTTGAGGTAAACAATAATCGAAACTTCGTAGTATTGGGAACTCGGAGTCTTTTAGTAAAAAGTTCTTCAAAGCTAGCGTTTTCAAGTTTTCTGAAAAGTTTAAAATAATACCTGTAGGCTGTATAAACACCATATTTGGAGTTGCTGGGCAATCTATTGATAGCCTCTAAAGCGTGTTTGAAATCTATAGCTATATCAGCTTCTATCTCTTTTTTGAGCTGCGGCGTCCATTCTTGTATGTTCATACCAGGGAAGTAAATTCTTCCTAAGTCGTCTTTGTCGGCCTTCAGGTCTCGTAAAAAATTGACCTTTTGGAAAGCAGAGCCTAAGCTCATAGCACCGTCTTTTAGGCTTTCGTATTGTGCACTATCTCCATTACAAAATACACGAAGGCACATAAGACCTACTACTTGTGCACTGCCCAATATATATTTCTCAAATGTTTCTTGATCGTAGGTTTGGTCCTCTAGATCCATCTCCATACTATCAAAAAATGCATCTATTAACCACTGATCAATCTTGTAGTGATTTACAGCATGCTGAAAACTATTGAGTATAGGGTTTAGACTAATTTTTTGAGCAATAGCTGCGTCTGTTTGTTTTCGGAAATCTGCTATAAGAGCGGCTTTATCGTATCCATCAAAGGAGTCTACAATTTCGTCTGCAAAGCGTACAAATCCGTATATAGCGTACACTGGCTCGCGTACTGACTCATTGAGCATTCTGATACCTAGCGAGAATGATGTGCTATAGGCATTGGTTACCATTACACTGGCTTTTAGAGATATTTTATCAAATAATGCTTTCATGCTTGTGTTGTTCTTGTTGTATTAGTGCTGAAACTATTTTACCAGATATAATACTCGGAGGAACTCCTGGCCCAGGGACGGTAAGTTGCCCGATATAGTATAGATTATCTAATTTTTTGTTTTTACATTTTGGCTTTAGAATGGCCGTTTGCCTCAATGTGTTAGCTAGTCCGTACGCATTGCCTTTAAAGCTGTTGTACTCAGACATAAAATCAGAGTGAGCAAAGTCTTCGTAAACCTCAATGTGCGGGCGTATATCTTGACCTATGTGTTTTTGCAGACGGTCACAAATCATATTAAAATAACGTTTTCTTGTAGATTCGGTGTCTTTCAATTCTGTGCTTACGGGTACCAAAAAGAACATGTTTTCTTTTCCTTCTGGAGCTACGCTGTCGTCTGTTTTGCTTGGGTTACAAATGTAAAACAACGGAGCTTCTGGCCACTCATGGGTATCGTATATTTCTATTGCGTGCTTATCAAAACTCTCATCAAAGAAGAGATTATGATGTTTGATACCGTCTATTTTAGTATTAAGGCCTACGTAATATAATAGACTTGATGGAGCCATTACTCTTTTATCCCAATACTTCTCATCATAGTTGCGGTATTGAGGTGCTAGTAATTTTTGCTCTGTGTGGTGGTAGTCTGCACCACTTACTACTACGTCTGCCGTATGAAATACATCGTTGGATTTGATGCCAGTTACCGTCCGGCCTTCTGCTACTATTTCTGTAACGTTAGCAGAGGTATGAAACGTAACACCAAGTTCAGTGGCTACAGATACCATTCCTTTTACTATTTTATTCATTCCACCCATAGGATACCAAGTTCCCAATGCCATGTCTGCATAGTTCATTAGGCTATAGAGTGAAGGTGTATTTTGCGGTTTTGCTCCCAGAAAAAGAACAGGAAACTCAAGAAGTTCTATCAGTTTTGGGTGATTAAAAAACTGACGAATGTGTTTGCTGATTGGTTTGAATATGTCAAGGGATATTCCCTTGCGTGCGGTATCCAAGCTCAAAAATTCAGTGAAGGATAGCGATGGCTTTGTGACAAAATCACCCATACCTACTTCATATTTCATTTTAGCTTCTTTCAGGAATTGTTCTAGTTTCTGACCCGCACCTGTTTCGTATTGTTCGAAGTAGGCTTTGAGCTCATCCATGTCTGCAGGAATATCGTCTGGAGCGTCTGGCCAAAATACACGATAGCTTGGGTCAATGCGTCTTAGATCATAGAAGTCGCTTACTTTTTTACCGAAGTCGGCAAAAAAATTTTCAAAAACATCTGGCATCCAGTACCAGCTTGGTCCCATATCAAAAGTGTAGCCATCAATTTTTTTGATGCGAGCCCTTCCTCCCAGTTGATCATTCTTTTCGAATACTTCTACCTCATGTCCTTGCTTTGCGAGATAGCACGCGTTGGAGAGAGAAGAAAAACCTGAACCGATTATTGCAATTTTCACTTTTGTTTACTATATGTTGAGCTATTTAACTGTAAAGTTAAACAACCGTAGTTACAATAGGTTTTTCAAATCGTTGATATCAAAGAGAAAGTTGAACTTTTCTTTGTTAAGTTGTTGAGCTGTCTCGTGGTTTAAACCATGTATAAGCACACGTTGCTCAGGGCATATCATTGCCATCTTATTGGCGTATACTTGATATGTTTTGAGCTGTCGCTGAATGGTAAATGCACAGAGTATTGAAGTAGCTCCAGCATTTTTACAACATTCGCCTACGTCTTCTAGTGGTACACTCGGTCCAAGGTATATACACATATGTCCAGCCTGTTTGATAAGGTAGTAAGCATAGAGTAATCCTATTTCATGATCCTCATTATCTGGCAGATAGAGTACGAAACGTTCTTTGCTAGTCGCCATTGGTAACTTGTCAATAGCGGTAAATAGCTTTTGACGTATCATTTGGCTAGCAAAATGTTCTTGTGAGGGATTCAACTTGCTTACCGTCCACATTAGGCCTATGCGTATGAGTAGAGGGTAGATTATTCCTTCTACGGTTTGTTCTAGAGAATGCTTTTTGGCGTATGCTTGGTAAATATTTTCAAACGAAACCACATTACACTGTAGCGTAGCTACTATGAGGCCATTAATAATTATTTTTTTACTAGCCTCTATATTTTCTTGTTGTAGTTGTTCTATTTCACTATTTAGTTCATCAGTAGAGAGCGTACTAACCTTACTAATTTTCATTCCGTGCTCGAGCACAGAGGCAATATTTAGTAATTTTTTGAGGTCCTCGTTACTGTACAGTCTAATATTTGTTTCCGTTCTGTCGGGGTCAAAAATATTATGACGCTTTTCCCACATACGTATAGTATGAGCTTTTATGCCACTTAGATTTTCTAAATCTTTTATACTTAAACCTTTATTCATTGGTTGATATGGAATAGTTTTTTACTTGATATATAAAACATTTAACATGAAATTGTTTTAAACTATAAAGTGAAGGGTTAAAAATTGCACTTCGTTTTGGGTTGTTCGGCTGTCTATTTGTGCATTAGAAGGAAACGGTATCCAAATCTTGTTTCTTACTACGCATGCTTCAACTGTACCGCGGATCATGTTTTTATTTTTAACTTAGTTTTTTGAGTGTGTCGAGGTAGCGTTGTGGTGTATCACCATTGGCGGCTTGCTGGTAGTCTAAGTACGTACAAGGCACAGTAATTTTTTCATTAAGGTTTGTAGGATCTGCTGGATGCTCTATGCTCATCCACCAGCGGGCAGTTCTTTTACTTTTTATAAAAAGAATAGGCACATCGTCCGTACTGAAATCACATCTATATTTTACGAAGTCTTCGTGGGTGCCAAGTATATCTTGCACTCTATGCACTACGCCATCTACAAAGTACCATATAAGTTGGGCACACAGAGCAGCTGTAAGCTCACGGTTATCTTTACTAGCATCAAAACCCAGAAGAGCATAGCATCGTAGGCTATCGCTATGGCCGGCGTATCTTGCCAGTTGGCAAGCTTCTTCCCCTGTGAGTCCATTGGCTTGCACTATACTGGTGCCAGGTGCATCTACATGACGAATGGCGTTCAAGTCAAATAATGTAAGCGTAGCATTACGTAAGTAAATTTCGGTCTCATCCAGCTGTGTCTTTAGGTTACCCAGTCTGTAGTGGTTAAAATGGAGATTCTCTAGCATATTCAAGGCATGGGGTGCGATATATGGTGCTTGGAAACCGATGGCATTTATATTCCTAAGATAATTGGGCTCACGTGTACAGATACGGTGCAATAGCTCATACTCCAGTAGCGGTAGGTGAGCGGATATTAAGGACAACTCTATTTGCTCAGACGTTCCTTCAAAAGCTTTGTATAGGGCTTCACCCTGATCCAAGTGATCACCAATGAGTAGCGGTATTGCTCCTTGGCCGAGTAGTTCTTCGGTTACGGTTTGTATGGCTAGGTTTGTTTCTGCTGGTGTTTTTCCGCAGGGTATGTCACCAAGGTCTAGCACTCGTTTTTCGAATGCTGTATTGGAAGCAAGCTGGTAGAGGTGTTTTCTTACCGCTGCAGCACTGCCATGTTTATCCTTTATACCAAAGAGTACAATGTTGTTATTTCCTACCTCCGGGAAATGGGCGGCATATTTTTGTATGCATGCACCTATCTGGTACGGTTTATAAATCGTCTTATCTTCTATTGGCGTGAAGTATTGTTGTAGCATTAAATATATTCGTAGCTTACAAAAATAAACGAAGCAACACGTGACTTTTGCCATAACCGGAGCCAACGGATTCTTAGGTGTACACATTATACATCATTTGCTAAAACAAGGACATCATGTATGTGCTATTATTCGACCGGGTGCTTCGCTGGCTGAGTTTAAATTGGTAAAGGATCATTATAGCCTGCAAACCGCTATATATCAAAACCTTACTTGGAAAACGTGCGAGTTATATGACGTTGCCGGGCTCGAAGAATATTTTATAGGAAAGGATTATGTGATGCACTTAGCAGGCGTTATTTCTTACCTAAAGAAAGATGCAGATAAGCTTATAGAAATAAACCAGCAGTATACAGCCAACGTAGTAAATGTGGCCAAAGATGCAGGTGTGAAGAAACTGCTGTACTGCAGTAGTATAGCCGCTATTAGCAAAAACACGAAAGGAGAACCTATAACTGAGTCTACAGCGTGGGACGATGAGATAGCCCATAGCAACTATGGATACAGCAAATATTTGGGTGAATGCGAGTTGTGGCGTGCCAAGGAAGAAGGACTAGCAACCGTTGCTATCAATCCAGGAATAATACTGGGCAAAGGAGACTGGACCAAAGGCAGCAACAAACTTTTTGGCAATGCTAAGAGTGGATTTCCTTTTTATAGTAGGGGAATCACTGGTTGGGTGGGTGTGCAAGATGTAGCCCGCATTGCCGAGCAGCTGTGCCTATCAGACATTAGCGGTGAGCGGTATATCGTAGTAAGCGAAAACAAGAGTTTTAAGGAAATGGCAGATGCGATGACTACGGCTCTGGGAACCAAAATGCCACGTATTGAGATAAGGGGCCTACTGTACAAGGTAGCCTATGCTATGGTGGCAATAAAAGAATTTTTGGGTTTGGGTGGTATGCTAAGCAAAGAGACGGTAAGGGCAAGTATTGCAGTAAATCACTTTGACAATACCAAAGTGAAAAAAGCCTTGGACTATACGTTTGAGGAGATGAGTGTGGTTATTTCTAATTCAATTTAATAAAAAAATCTCCTTCTGCAGAGCAGAAAGAGATTTTGAATATTCTAGATAGAATGATGGACTTATTCTGCAGCTTCTGCAGCTCCTTCTTCGGCTCCTTCTTCTCCTTCTTCACCAGCGGCACTTTTAGCAGCTCTAGTTACTATACAAGATATAATAGAGTTATTCTCAGAATCAAGAAGCGTCATGTTGTTTACAGACACCTCTCCAACTTTAATACTTTTTCCTATTTCTAATTCATCAATGTTTATTTCGATAAATTCAGGAAGATTAGCTATCAAGGCTGATACATTCAATTTTTTGATTTTTAGCTGTATTTTACCACCAGCTCTTACACCTGGAGAGCTTCCTACTATTTTCACAGGGACAGCTATAGATATTGGGTTTTCGCTATCTACTTCGTAGAAATCTGCATGTACAATATCTTCTGACGTTGGGTGGAATTGTAGTTCCTGTACTTTTGCTAGTTTAGTAGCTCCGTCTATGTTGAGTTGTACTAAGTACGTGTTTGGTGTGTATACCAAGTTTGTAAAATCTGCTTGATACACTGAAAAGTGAACGTTCTCACCTTTACCATAAATTACGCAAGGTACTTTACCTTCTTTTCTGATTTGCTTGTTGGCAGATTTTCCGAGGCCGTTTCTTACGGCACCTTTTAATGCAATTACTTTCATATTATTCTATAAATTTTTTGTTGTGTTAATGGTTAAATCAACTCGCCTTGATACGAGTCAGATATATTAAATAATGAGCTTATTGATCCAAATTCACTCACGTTTCTTATCGCATTAGCAAAGAGTCTATCTACGCTAAGTACTTTTATTTTTTTGTAGTTTCCTGCTTTCAGCGGAATAGTATCACAAAGGATGATTTCTTCCAAAACAGAATTTTCTAAATTTTCGTATGCTTTGCCACTCAATACGGGGTGTGTACACACTGCACGCACAGACTTAGCACCTTTCTCTTTGATAAGAGCTGCGGCTTTGCAAAGTGTATTGGCCGTATCGCAGATATCATCTATCAGTACAACATCTTTACCCGTCACATCACCTATTACAGTCATGCTGGCTATTTCGTTGGCACGCTTACGGGCTTTATCACAGATGACCATCTCCGCACCTAGAAACTTGGCAAACTCACGTACTCTCTTGGTGGCTCCCACATCTGGAGCAGCAAGCAGTAAATTGTCTGTTTGAATGCTTTTAATGTAGGGGATGAAGATAACCGTAGAATCTAAGTGGTCCACTGGTATATCGAAGAACCCTTGTATCTGTGGAGCGTGTAGGTCCATGGTCATTACTCTATCTGCACCTGCAGCAGTGAGTATGTTAGCTACCATTTTTGAGCTAATAGGAACACGCGGTTTGTCTTTTCTATCTTGACGAGCAAGTCCGAAGTATGGAATTACAGCTACTACCTTGTGAGCAGAAGCACGCTTGGCAGCATCTACAAGCATCAGTAGCTCCATAAGATGATCTGCTGGTGGCATGGTCGATTGTATAATAAATACATCGCAACCACGTACCGTCTCATCAATACACGGCTGAAACTCACCGTCACTGAATATATTCACAGTAACAGAGCCTAAGTCTTGTCCGTAAGCTTTGGCAATTTTTTGGGCTAAAGGTTTAGAACCAGACCCAGCAAAGATTTTTACTTTATTTATAAAAGATGGCATATTTCGTTTTACTTTCACTCTACCCCGTGGTAGAATTATCATAAACTTGGAGTGAAAAAAATCACTCTTTGTTACAATACATTTTTAAAGGAAAGAGGTCTGTGTAAGACCTCTCTACTTTTTTTGTTGGCCGACCAGGGCTCGAACCTGGACTCTTCTGTACCAAAAACAGACGTGTTGCCAGTTACACCATCAGCCATTTTGGGGTGCAAATTTAATTAGGTTTTTTTAATTTGCAACATCACTCATAAATTGTATTTGAAATACTTTCATTTCTTCATGTGTGAACTCCCCATCAAACTCATTTACAGCGTTATCAATGTTCCCCGTTTGCTCTGTTTTGAAGAAGTCGTAGATCTCGTCTGCCCCTTCCGTATCGATGAGCTCATCGATGTAGTACACTAGATCTACGGCTGTTCCAGAGTAGACTATTGCTTCTAGTTCTTCTAGGAAATCTACAAATTCCATTCCTTGCCCTTTGGCTATATCCTCTAGTGGAACTTTTTTGTCAATATTTTGAATAATGTGTATTTTTTTAGCACTTTTATTTACAACAGATTTCAATACCAAATCATCTGGACGATCAATATTGTTCTCTTCTACATATTGAGAGATGAGTGCAATGAAGGGTTTACCGAATTTTTTTGCCTTATTTTTCCCTACACCTATGATGTTTTCCATCTCATCCATATTCACAGGATACTTGTAGGCCATGTCCTCTAGAGATGGCTGTTGAAAAATAACATATGGAGGCAGATTCATTTCTTTAGCTACCTCTCTTTGTAGTTCTTTTAGCTTCGCAAAAAGAGTTACGTCAAAAACAGATTCTATCTGAATATTATCGAAATCTGAATCACTAATTGCGTCAAATTCACGATCTTGTGCTATAGCTACATCTGTAGGGTTGGCTAGGTAGGCAACTCCCTCGTCGCTGATACTTAGTAGACCGTAGCGTTCAATGTTTTTTATGATTAGATTATTAATCTGACCATAGCGTATGAGTGTTTTCCAATAATTTTCACTTTCTGCTTTCCCTTTACCAAATAGTGCAAATTTATCATGTTTATACGCTTTGACCTCCGGAGCGGCTGTACCTGTTATTATGTTTACTATGTGTTTTAATGCTACTCTACCGTCAGTATGTTGTATGGTTTTAAGGGCAATTATAAGTTGCTCTGTAGCCTCGGTGGTTTCACGTGGATTGCGACAGTTGTCGCACATCGCATTGCAATTTTTAGCGTCAAAGGTTTCGCCAAAGTAGTGGAGCAACGATTTTCTACGGCATTGAGAAGACTCAGAGAAGTAAGCCATTTCAGAGATGAGTTGCGTCCCAATCTCACGCTCAGCTACAGGTTTATCTTTTAGGAACTTTTCTAGTTTCTCCGTATCTTTAGGATTGTAAAACAGCATGCAATCGCCATCTAGGCCGTCTCTCCCTGCTCTGCCGGTCTCTTGGTAGTAACCCTCTAGTGACTTTGGTACATCATAATGTATCACAAAACGCACATCAGGCTTATCTATTCCCATACCAAATGCAATTGTTGCACAGATTACATCGGCATCCTCCATTAAAAACTTATCTTGATTACCTGCTCTTGTTTTAGCGTCTAGGCCAGCGTGGTATGGCAGTGCATTTATTCCATTTGCTCTAAGTATTTCGGATACATCTTCTGTCTTTTTTCTACTAAGGCAGTAGATGATTCCACTTTGACCTTTTCGTTTATTCACAAAAGATATTAGATCTTTCATGGTTTGAGCCTTGCTCCCTTTTGGCATAACCTCATAGTAGAGGTTATTTCTATTAAACGAAGATTTGAATACTCGGGCATCTAGCATATTCAAACTTTTTTGAATATCTAGCTGTACTTTTGGGGTAGCCGTTGCAGTAAGGGCCACCATCGGCACGTCATCTATTTCTTTTACTATCTGTTTTATACGTCTATACTCGGGTCTGAAATCATGACCCCACTCGGAGATACAATGTGCCTCATCTACGGCCACAAAACTTACTTTTACGGAACGCAAAAAGTCTATGGTCTCATCTTTTTTGAGCGTTTCTGGAGCTACGTAGAGCATTTTAGTGCGACCTTCTGTTACATCATTTTTCACTCGCTCAGTTTGGGATTTGGTGAGTGATGAATTTAGAAAATGTGCTACAGAATCATTATCACTAAAACCACGTATCGCATCTACTTGATTTTTCATCAAGGCTATGAGCGGAGATATGATAATAGCGGTACCTGCACTAGTGAGTGCGGGCAACTGATAACACAATGACTTACCTGCACCCGTAGGCATTATTACAAAGCAGTCCTCGCCTTGCATTATCGTAGAAATCACTTCCTCCTGCATCCCTTTAAACGAGTCAAATCCAAAAAACTCCTTTAAACTTACCTTTAAATCTACAACGTCTGCTGCCATCTATCTTTACTTAAAATCTTATTAATTCTATAATGAGTGACTAATATAGTACTGTTTGTACCACTTGAGGAAATAAATTTTATAATTTGCGGTAATTATCATGCTTAATTCCACAGAAATCCTTCAAGTAGCCAAAGAAACACTCTTATTAGAGAGCCAAAGCCTAAAAAACTTAACCAAATTACTAACGAATAGTTTTGTGGATGTAACGAATTCTATACTTGAGTCCAATGGCCGAGTGGTAGTTACTGGCATAGGTAAAAGTGCTATCATAGGTCAAAAGATTGTAGCGACTTTTAATAGTACGGGTACGCCTTCACTTTTTATGCATGCTGCAGATGCCATACATGGCGATTTAGGAATGGTGCAACGAGACGATGTGGTTATCTGTATATCAAAAAGCGGGAATAGTCCAGAAATAAAAGTGCTCGTACCACTCATACTAAAAGGGGGCAATAAATTAGTCGCGATAACGGGAAATTTGAGTTCTCATCTGGCCAAACATAGTCACTACCTATTAGATACTACCGTATCAGAAGAAGCTTGCCCCAACAATCTGGCTCCAACTACAAGTACCACTGCCCAAATGGCGATGGGAGATGCCCTCGCCGTAGCACTTATTAAATGCAGAGAATTTAAATCCCAGGATTTTGCGAAATACCATCCCGGGGGAGCACTGGGTAAAAAGCTCTACCTCACTTTAGGTGAGATAGCGGAGCAGAATAAGATGCCACTTATTGGCAACGATGCAAAACTCGCAGCGTGCATAGTAGCCATGACAAAAGGAAGAATGGGAGCGGTATTGGTGATCAATGACCAAGGCGACCTAAAAGGAATAATAACCGACGGTGACTTACGTAGAATGCTTACAAAGCATACTGACATTGGTGATTTTACGGCAGAATATATAATGACCGCTAACCCCAAAACGATTGAGGCAAATACATTGGCAATAGACGGAGTGTCATTTATAAAGGAACATAAAATAAATCACATCATATTGGCAGAAAATGGAAAGCCAACAGGAGTGATACACATACAGGATCTAATAAGAGAGGGATTAATATGAAAATACTAAAAGACACATACGTTGTTATATTAGCAGGAGGTATAGGGAGTAGGTTTTGGCCAGTAAGCCGAAAGAGTAAGCCGAAGCAGTTTATCGATATTCTGGGTACAGGAAAAACACTGATACAGGAAGCATACGAACGCTATATTAAGATAGTACCAAAAGAAAATATCTATGTAATAGCCAATGAGAGTTACTCAGGGCTAGTGAGCGAGCAACTTCCTCAATTAGAGGAAAACCAAATATTGGGTGAACCAATGGGTAAAAATACGGCGGCTTGTGTTGCTTATGCTGCTTACAAAATAGCAGAGAAAGATGAAAATGGCGTACTAATAATAGCCCCAAGTGATCATCTGATACAGGACAATTCTACCTTCATACACCAGGTGCATACAGCTCAGAAGTATGCACGAGAAAATGATGCCTTGGTAACCTTGGGGTTAAAACCACACAGACCAGATACAGGATATGGCTATATACAGTACGAAGAACAGGAAGTGGTAAAAGGAGTGAATAAGGTAATTACCTTCACAGAGAAACCGCCGCTGGAATTGGCAAAAAAATTCCTCGAAAGCGGAGATTTCTTATGGAACAGCGGAATGTTTGTATGGAGTACAACGAGTATATTGAAAGCACTAAATGAGCACCTGCCAGAGTTGAGTTTGACTTTTGCGGAAGGCAGAGGAGCCTACAATACCAACATAGAGAAAAAACACATAGAACGTATATACTCCGAGATACCAAGTATAAGCATAGATAATGGGCTACTCGAAAAGGCAGACAATGTATATGTATTGCCTTCTGATTTTGGGTGGAGCGACTTGGGTACGTGGAAAAGTGTGCAAGAAGAACTGACAACGGATGGAGATAACACCGTTCTAAACGTAGATTTGGAGGCCATAAACTCATCCAATAACTTGATAGTAAGTGACAAGAAAAAACTTGTTGTAGTAAAAGACCTAGATGGTTACTTCGTTATAGATACAGATGACGCTCTACTTATTTGTAAAGTAGATCAAGAACAAGAAGTAAAGAAAATAGCTTCTGATATTACCAAAAAGTATACGGGTAAGTACAGTTAGATGAAAAAAATGCTGCTCTCCATATTCTTGCTAGTGCTTTGTGGTTTTGCTCAGCATAGTAAAGTAGCTATTTATCCATGTGATATTATTAATGTACAATCTCTAAACCCTTTTTTTACTAAGCTTGGAGCAATAGTAAGAGATAGTACTACTGTATCTGTAGTGCATATAGGAGACTCTCATATTCAAGCAGACGTCTTTTCGGGTACGGTCCGTAAGAAGTTGCAAAATACCTTTGGTAATGCAGGAAGAGGGTTTGTTTTCCCTTACAAAATAGCCAAGAGTTATGGTGCTCTGGATGTGCAATTCAGTCATACAGGTACGTGGCAATATTGTCATATTAAAAGAGGTTATTCGGAATGTAATTTGGGTGTAGCAGGATTTACAGTAACACCTTTAGGTAACGCTGCTTTTAGTATAGATGTAGCGAGCAAGGCCCAAACGGATGCAGCCTTTAATAAGGTAACTTTGCTTGATAACGACGGCAGCTTTTTACCTTTAGAGACCATTGGCGACTTTTCTACTAGTAAAGAAAACAGGCATACGGTGATTTGCTTTGATGAATTGCAAGATAGTCTAACGTTCACACCTGCATATGAGAAAGATACCTTGCCAGAGTTGCAGGGTATGGTTTTAGAAAACAGTCGGCCAGGCGTATTGTATCATGCAATGGGTATTAATGGAAGTACTGTTTCTCAGTACCTTCGTAGCAAGCACTTCGAAGAGCAGATAAATGACCTTAATGCTTCATTGGTTATTATCAGTTTCGGAACAAATGACAGCTATACTTCTTCATCTAAGTTTTGTGTAAAGTGTTTCAAAGAAGAATACCGTACTTTGATAAAAAGGGTAAGGAGCAAAAATCCTCATGCCTCTATTCTTTTGACCATACCACCAGACCATTACCTGAATAGAAAATATCCTAGCAATAATGTAGCACCGGTGCGAGATACTTTGATAGGACTCGCTATAGAAGAAGGTGTTGCGGTATGGGACCTATACGAGGCTATGGGCGGTAAAAACGCTATTTTAGACTGGAAAAACGATGAGTTAGCCAGAGCAGACTTAATTCACTTCACATTAGAAGGCTATGAGTTACAAGGAGAGATGCTCTACAATGCACTAATGAGGGGCTACAAGGGCCAATAAAAGATGTTTAGTTTGGAGGAAATATTCGGCTACTCAGCCAAGCAGCCATTGCTTTTCAATCAGTATTTTTTCTTATTCCTATTTACGCTCATGTTTGCCGGTTATACGCTTCTAAATAAGCAGGTCCGTATAAGAAATTTCTATTTATTAATATTCAGTCTTTTCTTCTACTACAAGTGTAGTGGCTTCTACTTCCTTCTGCTACTCTTCAGTACAGTAGTAGATTATGGAGTAGGTTTTGGTATATATGTGGCACAACAAAAATGGAAGAAACGACTATATCTGTATGTCAGTTTAGTTACAAATATTGGGTTACTCGCATTTTTCAAATACGCCTACTTTTTTGTAGATACTATTAATAGCTGGTTAGGCACAGACCTCCAAGCAATCAACTTTCTTGCGGTATTTGCCAATGGTGCCTTTGGGACTGGTTTTGAGATAAATGACATTATTCTACCTGTCGGTATTTCCTTTTACACCTTCCAGACACTGAGTTATAGCATAGATATATACCGTGGGCGATTGAAACCGTGTGGTAACATTTTTGATTTTGCCTTTTTTGTAAGTTTTTTTCCGCAACTGGTAGCAGGACCTATCGTACGAGCATCAGAATTCCTTCCACAGATAAAACGACCGTATTATCTTAGCAGCAGTGGTTTTGGTACTGCTGTCTTCCTAATTATGGCAGGTTTAGTAAAGAAGGTGGTAATTAGCGACTATATCAGTGTCAATTTTGTAGATCGTGTATTTGAGACACCAGAAATATACAGTGGGTTTATGAATCTTATGGCCGTATATGGTTATAGTATTCAGATATATTGTGACTTTTCTGGATACTCAGACATTGCTATAGGTCTTGCAGCACTTTTGGGTTTTAGGCTGCCTATTAATTTTAATGGTCCCTATAAATCTCAAAGTCTTACCGAGTTTTGGAGGAGATGGCATATTTCTCTGAGTACATGGCTCCGTGACTACCTTTACATCTCTATTGGGGGTAATCGTAAAGGTAAAATACGAACGTATGTAAACCTCATTATCACCATGCTGTTAGGGGGGCTTTGGCACGGTGCCGCAACAAAGTTTATCGTGTGGGGAGCACTGCATGGTGCAGGGTTAGCTGTGCACCGTATGTGGGCCAAGCGTTTCAATATGGCTACAACCAAAGTAGGACAAGTAGTTGCGGTGATTATAACATTTCATTTTGTGGCTTTTTCTTGGATGTACTTTCGAGCGTCAGACTTGGCAACGGTAGGATCTATGGTTTCTACTATTTTTACAGATTTTGATTTTGGCGGAATGCTTTCTCGCATAGTAGCATACTGGAAAGTCTTTGCACTCATGCTTACAGGTTATGTGGTCCACATGCTTCCGAGCAACCTCAAAAATAGGCTGCAATGGTGGTTTACGGAAGCACCTATATATGTAAAAATATTAATCTTCGTACTGGTAGTGTTTGGTATATACCAAGCTACTAGTGCAGGTATACAACCCTTCATATATTTTCAGTTCTAAGCTCTCACTTCAATATGAAAAAGGCAACATATGACCCGCAAGATGGCAAAACAAGATGTGAATGGTGTCTTAAAGATGAACTTTACGTAAACTATCACGACGAGGAGTGGGGCGAGCCTGTTCACGATGATGCTATGCTTTTTGAGATGCTCATTTTAGAGACTTTTCAAGCAGGACTAAGTTGGCATACTATTCTCAAAAAACGAGAAGGATTCCGCTTAGCATTTGACAATTTTGATGCAGAAAGGATTACAGAATATGGCGTGAGGGAGATTGAAATACTACTTGGAGATGCTAGTATCATTCGTCACCGCGGAAAGATAGAGGCCACTATTTGCAATGCAAAACAATACATCCGGTTGCAGAAAGAGCATGGTTCGTTTGATACGTATATCTGGCAGTTTACAAACTATAAAACGCTTAAAATGAACATAAAAACAGGGGAAGACGTACAGCCCAAAACGCCACAAAGCGATGCTATGAGTAAAGCCTTAAAAAAAGAAGGATTCAAATTTGTAGGCAGTACCACGTGTATGGCCTACATGGAAGCCGTGGGGATGGTGAGTGATCATTTTGAGGATTGCTGGAAGAATAAATCGTAAGAACACGTCCTCGAGGTGTGTTTTTACAGAGGGGTAAATTTACCTTTCCCCTTTTCGTGGTGCCAACTACCACAATGATACAAAAGCACTATCCATTATTTCTAAATAGGCAAGAGACCCACGTTATTTTCAAATACTATTTCTGGGTTCATTTTTGCTCTTTTGGGTTACGAATTTGGGTTGGCAGAATCGATATTTCGTTTACCTTATTAGTCGCCTTTTTGGGGGTTGCTATTTGCTGCTCTCAGACTGCTACTTGCTTATGTAGCCCTATGTGTTTTGGGTGATGAGAAGACTAGCAGGAACGTAGTTTCCTGAGCGATGACCAGCCTAAGAAAGTCCGTTTCGTTTTGGTGCGAGACGGGCTTTTTTGTTACTTTGCGAACTAAATAATGGAGCAAAGTCGGTCGTATAAAATAATTGGAATAATACTCACAGTGGTCCTCTCTGTTATGACAGTAAGCAACTACTCAGGCTATACCAATGCAGATAAAGACGCTGAACTGTTGAGGGCAGATCTAAAGGCTGCTTTTAGCCAACAGCAGGAGGCCTATGAGGATGTCCCAGAAATGCAAAGTGTCTTTGATGGGTTTAATGAGCAACTAGAAAATAAACTAGTCCCAAACGTATACCGACAGAAGAGTCTTTATCGTCTGATAGGATGTATTGTAGCACTTTTTGGTATTGCATTGCTTCGAAATGGAAAATTTATTGGATTTCATCTCTTTTTAGGAGGGATGTTGGTGGGCATAGTAGCGGCGTTTTATACCTTTGGGTTTGGTATGATTGGCTGGTTGTTCAATGTTACGTATACCATATTTACTGCTGCTGTGGCAACGTACTATTACACCAAAAGAAAATACCTTACGTAGCATCGTTAGCAAAGTACAAGTAATAGGGGAATGGTGCACCTTCAATACGCCGCGGCCACGTAGACTATGGAATGCTGTGCGTATATTTATATCGTATCATCTCAGCGGAATGCCCATGTGAAACTATCATCGTGGTTGTCTAATATCAATATCATTTGAACCTACTGCCGGTTGCAGCCTGTGTTATTCCGATTCTCCTAGTGGCTTATGAGCGTTTAGCCGCTCTTCAGGCATGCTCGAGCCTCAGCTCAACAAAATACTATAGACCAAAGGCAACTTGAGCTTACCTATATCACACAGTATTTTGAGGAATGTAGTGCATTGCTATTTTGCATAAGAATGCGACGAACAGACTGGGTGAAATTGAAAAATGACATATTCATGTCATTTGGAAAGTAGCTGACTATAATCCTTTTAGAAAGGGGGTAGAGTGAACATTGATATTTGCAAAAATTGTAGCGAAGTGACTTACGTTTGGGATTGAAAGCGTAAAATATTTTTGAATTGCATCAATTTAGTGTAATATTGCTTACACATTTTATCAATAAATAATTATGAATAAAAAAATACTGACATTAGTTTTATCCTTTTTTATTTTCAGTACAGCTTCATTTGCACAGTCGCACAATAAGAAGTTTGGTCTTGAAATTAATGGAGGATTATTAGAGTATCATGGAGATTTGGGTTCATCGCTATATTTTAAGAATAGCCCAGACTACCAAGGACTTGGAGGTGCTTTTGGTATTTATTTAAACCCCTCATTTGACGTCAACGTTTATGGCTCCACAGGTGATGTAGGTTTTTATAAAACCGAATACAACACCCAGAGTGCTTCCACAGGAAGAGTAGGTTTTAGAGCAAGAGTGCTTCAGGGCATGTTGGGCGTAACCTATAAGTTTGCTAATGGGTACATTTTAGACGAAGACGCTCGTTTGAAGCCTTTTTTAAGAGCCGGATGGGGCGTGACTCAATCCATATCTAAATTTACTGAGTTTACTGTTCCCGAAGGATATTCACAAAATAGAACGTGGATTTCCTCTGCTTGGAATGCAGGAGCTGGATTAAAATTTGCTATTTCTGATGCATTAGACCTCGTAGTGAGTGAGCAGATCAACTACACATTTGATGACAATATGGATGCTTCCCCGTGGGTAGTAGCCGGAGCAAGACTAAATAGTGCACAAGAAGGCAATAA
>TARA_B110000902_G_scaffold20220_1_pt1 | contig 19265 bp, 33 predicted proteins | sample TARA_B110000902 | Tara Oceans TARA_B110000902 (sample SAMEA4398009) | marine metagenome | biome: Polar Biome; feature: [SRF] surface water layer (ENVO:00010504); material: water (ENVO:00002006), including particulate matter (ENVO:01000060) such as... | depth 5 m | reverse complement strand
GCATTACTTTTAATTACTTTTTAACTAATAAACCTGGGGAAACATTAAACATTCCACCTATTCTACCATCACCAACATCACTAGCTTGAACTTTAATATTCTTGTTATTAATTTTAACAATTCTAAAAGTTTGCTTAGGATCAACTTTTTTATGATTAATACCAACAGTATCTCCTACTCTAAATGTTGATTTAGCATCATATGCAAGTTCTGATTTTCTAACAGCAACTGCATTTCTAATTTGATTGAACTCTTGTGAATCTGAATTTTTAATGAATTCTAACACTTCGTTTAAATTTAACATAACCTTTATTTTTATTTATTTATTATCGGCAATATTGCCATTATTAATATACCGTGAATATACGAAGGATATCTCGGGTAGCCAAGCGCTCCACCGGAAGTCTTTAAGAAGTTTTTATTGTTGTGTAATTTTTAAACCTATATTACCCGTACTTCTATATCTTGATGATGATACAGCTATATCTGCCGTTGGTGTAAAATTATAAGATGAAGTAGAATATGTAACTGAATCTAATTCCATTTTTACAGATGATACATATGAACTAGTAATCCATGTTGAAAAATCTCTTAATCCTGTTCCAGTTCTAACAGGAACATTTAAAAAATTATCATATACTCCGGATGCATTAGTTGGTTGACCTGCGTAGGAGCCTGTAGGATTTGCAACTGTTTCAGCTGTAAAATATCCTGTTACTAAGGGGTTAGATAATGAAATATCTCTATGTAATTCAAATCTGTATTTACTACCACCAGCTAATGCTGGGGTGTAAGCCCCTGCTCCTCTTAATTGCTTACCAGTAAAAATAAGATTAGACTGTGTTATAGCAGGTAAATTTCTAACCCTCAACCCAAACATTTGATCTGCCCTGTCTCTAGCATTACCACCAACGGGGAAAGTTTGATAATCTCCAGAATACCATGTAAAATCTAAAGGATCAGCTATTCCTAATTTTGCTAAACTGTCATTATTGGAACTTGTAAATTCCATTTTTAAAGCAGTATAAAATGAATTATTATTTTGATCAATTAGCCACCTTCTATCTGTAACCTGACTATACCCAAATGAAAAACCTATATTAGTAAAAGCATCTGCAACTTTATTCCCAGTACCTCCCATACTTGTACTACCTGCTAATACTGATATTTCAGAATTGTTACCTATTATTCTATAGTTTTGTTCATTAGCTCCTCTCCTTGCTGTTTGTATAGAAAGAAGTTCATCATTTGTAGAAAATATAGACGCACTATTAGTAGGGACAACCTGTGTATTTATTTCAGTTAATATATCTCCACCTACAAAGTTTATCTCACCATCATAATTTTCAGCTACTACTTTTTGTGAACCTGGGATACCAGTATTTACATCTCTAAAAGAAATTGTATCTACAACTGATTCAGTATGGTTAGTAGTATAAGTTATATCAATTTCATTGGTATCTACCCCAGCATTTGCAGGCCAACTATATTTTGTTTCTGCACCAACGGTTATTCCAAAGTCAGCAAAAGTACTTACATTTAAAGCTAACATATTCGCTGTACCACTTATTTCATTAGTAGCATCAGTGGTAGGTAATTCAACAGATGGATTTCCTAAAGCAGCAACATCTGATATTCCAAATGCAAATCCAATTAATTTACCATAACCAACAGTTGAAAAACCAGAATTTGTTGCATCAGTTCCAATTTGTGGTCCAGTTCTAGTGATTAAAGCCCCCGTATATGAAAACATTCCATCCGCTGATCCTAAAATAATAGTGCTTTCACTAGCTTTAATATAGGTTAGATCATCAGTACCAGGAGTTAATGGTAAATCACCTTTACCAATACTACCGGAGAATTTACACTGCACCAAGGATATACCAGGTATACCTCGGTTAATTTCTTTAAATTCTACCTTTAATAATGTATTAACAGCCATGTTATAATTTTATTATAAATATTAGATTAATTGGGAAAGTTAAAATGTAAATCATAAACACCAAGTTTACCATGGCTTCTAAGAAGTACAACATTAGGAACAATTTTATCTATATATTGAGCTAACTGTTTACCTATAACAAATTTATCATCACGTACACTCCCATCTTCAACGGTATAAGCACCATACTCACCTAATTCTGGGTTTAGTATAACACAATTATCATCACCCTTTATTAAGGTTTGTTTCTCACTTGTCATTTTTATTTGAGCAAATAACGTATTTTTAGTAGATAATTGAACAAAGGGTGAAAATTCTAAAAACACATCTACTGCCATTTTAATAGGTAAAATCCTATCATAGTACCACTGTGCAGCCTCCCTAGTTAGAACATAGGAATGTCCCGCAAATTGATCAAATCTCAATCTATCTATAACTTGTAAACCTACATCTTTATAACCCTTCCATTTCCAAAGACTTTTACCCTCGATCTCATCATCATATTTCCCTAACCATAAAACCCCCCACTTTTCTGGTGTAGGAATGTCTAAAAGTACTTCTTTAATTTTGTTAAGATCATAACTATATGCGTGATTTGTTGCGAATATATCATCTTCAACAAATAAAGCTGCATCCTCCCCACTTTCTAAAAATTCCCCCCAAGCCTTTCTATGTGACAAAGCACAACATATTATCCCAATAGTACACCATCCATTAGGATCACGAAAGATTGGAGATAGGTTTTCTTTCAACCATTCTGGGGTTGCATCTATATCCTGATTATCAATAGCTTTAACCCAATTAATATCTTCTTCACTAAATACTTGTAATAATGATTCTTTTCTTTTAGTATGTCTATCTAAGTGTATAGCATACACCTTCCCAAATGGATTCTTTATCATTTATAAATTTTTATTTAATGCTTCTGCTTCTTCTTCCCCCATAAAAGCTGCCCATTTTCCTTTAGGGCAAGATGAGGAAAGGGACCTTACTTTTAATTTTAAAATACACCCACAATCTGAACAACAAGGGGCTGTTCCGGGCATCGCACAACTATCTCCTTTAGTATCAAAAAATTCACATTTAGAACATATATCCCACCTTATAGAAGCTATTTGTTCAACATCTTCTTTAACAAAAAGTTTATTTTTAATCCCTTCGAATATAGCATCACGATTACCCCAAGCATTTATAAGTTTATTAATTCTCATCCTTTATAGGCCTTTACTTTTCTTTTAAGAAGATCTTTTCTTAATATTATTAACCAACTAGTATCTGCAAATATCATATCTGGTCTGCCTAGTGATTCATTAACGGCATCCATTACACCTTGATGTTCTCTTATATAATCATGCCCCCCAATAAATCCTGTTTTTTTAATTTTAGGTAAATACAATTCAATATCTCTTTTAACATTTTCATAACTATGATCACCATCTATATAAACAAAGTCTAAACTTTCATCTTCAAACATATCAACAGCATCAAAACTATGTAATTTTATATGTTTAACCTTAATATCTCCTAATTCCTTTCCTTCACCCTTAAATAATTTAATGTTATTATTAAAATCTTCATGGATATCATTAGACATTCCTTGTAAGGGGTCAACAGCATATATTGTATCAAAAGCAAATGAAGAAGCAAACATAAATGTAGACTCTCCTTTATAAGATCCAATTTCAACCATACTAGTATTTTTAATATCCCCAAGCATTCTACCTAATTCAAACGTCATATTAACTAAACCAAACATATATTTATTAATCCTAGTTAAATCACCTCCCCCATGTAATGTTGGCCCCCAATTCATAGGAGGATAAAATCTCATAGACTTAATGTTTTCTATTTCTTCCATACTCTATCATTTATAACTAATATGTCAACATCCGACTTTATAAATAAATCATATGCATCTACAGGTTGTTCTACTATTGGGTTCCCTTTTACATTAAGTGAAGTATTAATCAAAACAGGAACTCCTGATAATTCATCAAACTTTTTTAACAAATCATATAATTTTTCATTATGATCTCTATTTATAGTTTGAACCCTAGCGGTATTATCAATATGAACTGCTGCTGGTATTTTGAATGGCTGCTTACATGGAACTGTATGTAACATATAAGGAGAAGGAAAGTCCATATTAAACCATTCATTAGCTTTTTCCTCTAACACTATAGGAGCAAAAGGTCTATACCATTCTCTAAATTTAACACGTTCATTTAATATATCTTTCATATCAGCCTCTAATGGGGATGCTAAAAATGACCTATTACCTAAGGCTCTAGGACCATTTTCACTTCTTCCTTGATACCAACAAACAATCTTTCCTTCCATTAAAGACATAGCTAAATCAAGCAAGTCTAATTTTTTAGATTTTTTCTCAAACTCCTGATCATTCCAAACAACACCTGTGTATGCTAATTCCTTCGTAGTATAATCCATATTTCTAGTATAGCCAAGTAGATTATGTACAAACCATAAAGCAGATCCTGCAGCAGTACCATCATCTCCACAAGCAGGGTATAAAACTACATTATCAAAATCAGTTTCATTTGCTATTTTATAATTAGCATTACAATTTAAAAATATACCACCAGCTAAACATAAATTACCATCACTAGCACCATTAGACTCAACATATAATTCTTGAGAATATTTTACTAATGATCTTTCAGCCATAAATTGTACTGATGCAGCTATATCCATTACTTCTTGAGTAGTTGATTCTTCTCTTGTATAAGGTTCTTGCCACGATCTATTATAATGTTCACTCCCCGGAACTTCTTTTGAAACTTCATCTCTAATTTTTAATGGGAATGGGTATCTACCACTTAATTGGTGAAATAACCAATCAATATATCTATGTTCTTCTTTATCTTGCCTTAAACCTTGAGGTTTTGTAAACTCTTCCCAACTTTCATATGCAATTCTTTGTATATTACCATATGCAGCTAACCCCATTAATGAACCCGCTTTTAAAGTACCAGGTCCTATACCACATAATTCAGTAGCAACATCATAAAAATTCCCATACATATATCCTGGGTTCTTAATTTTATGGATTGTATTTCCTTGCGCCAAATAATAACTAGAACAAGCGGATTCGTGGTGCATACTTGCATCTGCAGTAAAAATAGCTGCTTTTTCTAGGTTAGAAGTATAAAATACACTAGAGGCGTGTGCCATATGGTGATCAACTAAACAACCTTCAAAGTTTTTATCAATACCCTCAATTCTAACATTAAGCATAATAAAGTTATTGTCGTTTATATCGTGAGAATGCCAATGATCACTTAATCTTTGTATAGTATCGGGCAAAGTATATCCATACTCAGTAACCTCGATTTTATCCGTGTCAGGTAAATGATTAGTTAAAGCCGTTTGTGGTTGCCAAGTACCAAATGAGGTAAGAGGGTATTTACCTTTTTTATAAAAATATATTTTTAACCAAGGTATAAATTCTTGATTCCAAGTTGAAAAAGTAAATGCATCTATGTCTTCAATATTGATATTCCAACCTTGTAATATTAGATCTAAATGCTCTCTTCGAACATACATATCTTTTTTATAACCACTCCATCTTTCTATAGCAGAGGTTGATACTAATCTACCATCTTTAATTAACGCAATACTTGCATCATGACCTAAATGAATTCCTATAACAATACTCATAACTTATGTTTAATTATACATATAAGAGGGGTTCGGACCTCTATTACTCCTTCACATTGCCGCATATATAAATACGTATATACAATACATTGTGTGTAACCATAAGATACGAAAAATCATTAGGCAATCCAACCAATTCTTCATATATTACCCGATATGAATCACTACATAGAATTAAAATCGGATAGTTTACAATACCTAATAAAATCGGAAGAAAAAGTCTTAATTATGATAGGGTCTTTACATTGTCCTTCTTGTAATGAAATTCTCCGTAAAAAACTTGACACATTTGCAATAGAAAATACAGATTTACTTATTATTTACGTAGATCAAGTAAAATTCCCCGAAGCAGTGCGGAAAATGTTCAAAACTCCGTTGAGTGTGTTACCTACTTTCGTATATTACGCGGGTAATGAGTATAAAGGCTACTTAGACCACGTAACCTCACTCGATGACATTAGAAAATATTTAATAAATTTATAATTATGTTTATACCACCACCACTAGTATTCTTCTCCGGCGTATTGTTCACATTTTGCACAATAATCGCGTATAGAGTATTTAAGATTAACAGTAAGTTAAATGATGTGCTGAAGTCGAACGATATATCCAATAATCTCTCCTCTATTCGCTATCAAGAGATTTATGACAAGTCGGAATCCGCGAATTTTGCGCTGGATAAAATAGAAGGCAGGATGAATTCGGATGAGTATGTAGGTTTAGCGGAATTGAAAAAACAACAGAAAAATTTGCAACAAAAGGTTAACGACGACTTGAGTAGCGTGGTTAAAAACCAAGCTAAATTCTTTGATGAACAACAAAACATTAGAAACAGCATTAGCCAAAATAAAGCGTTGATTAATAATCTAGGAAGTTCGCAAAACTATTAACATGGGAGCAACAACGATAGAATATCAGATAACATATACGAATATGGACGATACAACAGATACGGTGAAGATATCGACGGATAGAATCGATTGGACGCTAGATCAATACGCACGTAATAGAGATATTCGCTCATACGATATAATCACGCACCAAGTGTGGGACGGAATACAATACGTTACTGAATCCTATATACCTAATAAATAATGGAATATTTCATTGGCTTTATCATTGGTATGACCTTAATGTTCGCCATTATGGACCTATATAAGGATATATTTAAATAGAAGCCGAAAATTTTGTTGAGAAAAGAGATTGAAACCACGTATCTTTCTGAAATTATGCCAAAACTGGCAAATCAATACCCCTTCTTTGTAACTCTACCGATATAACACCTCTTTTACGAGGTAATTTCTGGTATAATTCAAGTAATTCTTCCGTTTTAGTTGCCGCTGGAGTGTAATGCTTCCATTCGAATTTGTTAGTTTGTCTTCCTCTTGCGTCCTTTACGTAGGATCTTACGGAGGGCTTTAATTTTGATGCCATAATGCGTGTTAATGTTATTCCTATACATATATAACTATCTAATCATAGTCGACTATATAAGTATATACCAATCGATGTGGAGATACGTGTACGAGCTATAAATCACCACCAACCTTTTCCTCATATATACACGCGTCGATGGACGATACCGCGCATGGGATATGATACGCATACGGCGGCGGTACGCCGGCCGGACGACATAACCACGATATATATAATATATAATCCAGTATACACCACCGCGGTGAACATAATGTAATAAGTACGTTGTAGTATTGTTGTGGGTACATTGTAAGTACGTTGTATTGTTGTAGCTGGTATATCATACCTACCCACCACATAAATAGTAGTCGCTATCAATGTACGACCCCCACTTGGCATATCCAAATATAACCGCATGTTTATTTATGAACGTTGATGATATCCACGTGCCTTGTAGTATCCCCATGTGTCACTGAATGTTATTGTTAAATGCCCAACGTTACAAAGATGATCACGTGTGCACATTGCGGTATCCCCATTGTTCACGTCGTGTTCATATATACTTTAAGGTAAGTCGAAAATGGCTTGGGCGAGCCATCAAGGGGTTAACACCCACCTCAAATCACTTCATATACCACGCACTAAAAAGGTCACATATCAATATATTTCCATATCAATAGTGACCAATCTACATAACTATGGACATACGTAGTCGTAATTGTCCACACTTGCATGTATGTTTGTTTATGTTGTATATTTAAGCGCGTTTTAAACGGTGTATAATGCGATTTAAACGCGTCGCTCTTGAACCCAATACACGTCATCGAATAATAATCCAGCGCTATTAAAACGCGTTATTAACGTTTCATGCCCTTAATGAACCGCGGTTGCGATTGCATTTTAGCTTGCTGTTTAGCTTGTGGTGTTTCATTTACCGTAGCAGGTTGTCTACCTTTCAACCACGATTGTAGTGTAGTTATATTATTTTTCATTGAATTTCTACTCATATCTATTATTATTTAAAATAAGCATTATTGCTTATCTATTATTATTTAATAATGTAATCCAATCGTGTACTCGAATGTCCCACGTTTGGAATTTAACCCATTTTTTAGCGTTCGATGTCTTACGATACCATTCATAATGATATGCTTTATCATCGTGACACGCTCCGTTATTCCTATTCATCGCTGCCGTCATCTTATTCTGGATATCTCCTCTAGTGATGTCTTCATAGCCTTTAATTCCATATCCTGCTGTTGACTCTAAATCTATTATGTTAGCAAACGGTGTAATCAAATTATCTAAATTACCTGTATTGGTTGATAACATTTTAACCCCACCTATCATCATCTCCAAAGCGCTAATACAAAATGTCTCTGGATACACACTTGGATACAACCAATATTCTGCCTTAGATATCTCTGAATATAATTGTTTAGGTCGTAACGCACCTAACCACTTTACACCATCCAATTCCGGAACATCATAGCCCCATTTCTCGCTATAAGGTGGAGTACAAATATGTAACGATAAGTTTGGATTATTATTCTTAAGTGTTGGGAACATTTCCAATAATGAATCCAATCCCCTATCTGTAGCACTCGAATATATGATTCGGTCCTTAACCTTCTCATCATTAATATCATCCCAATCGCTTAAATCAATAGCATTATTTACAACGTGTATATACGTATTAGGATCTATGTTGTTGTGTATAAAGGAGCTTGAATATTCTTTTTTGATATACTCGCGTTGCCACTCACTTACACATACGATTCCATTCATTTTTTCACTACCGAGTAACTCACGTGCATTATCCATTTTATTGCCTAAATACCAATCATGAAAATCCGTGTTGTGCATCCAAAATAATGACTTTTTATAGTATAAACTAGCCCCATCTAATGCCTCCATATAATGAATGTAGTTAACACCTATTGCCCAATCAAAAACCGTAAATGCTATACTATTAGCCCCACGTTCGTTGCCTTTGTTTAATACCGCCTCATAGTCTACATACGTTACTTTATTCATGTAACAACCTTCTACATTACCGGTTACAACAACAGTATGGCCTTCCTTAGCTAAATATTCTGCTAACTTAATAACACAATACTCACTACCACCTATGCCTTCGCTTTCCCAAGTTTGTTTGTTCCACTTGTCTTTACTATAACCTGTGTAGAATAATATTTTCATTGCTTAATCATTTCTATATATTGTTTATCCCTTACTAACTTAGATTTGCCTGTTGCTATAAACCCTAATTCTAAATATAATTGTTTAGCATGATTGTCTTCAAACACCCATAAGTCCCATTTATCTTTTGTTGGTAATATTTTTTTATATGCTTGCCTTGCTATACCCTTTCGTCTAAAACACTGATCTATATCAATACCAATACTATTACCTTCAATTCTAATGTAACCTACATTTGGGTTATCATTATAACTAATCATCTTCCATTTTGGTTTTGTACTATTAAACCAATGTTCACATTCTGTTAATGTAAATTGTGAGTCATTTCCTAACATATTTCTGGTTGACTCGTCATTTCTTATTTCTAATAAGTCACTTAAATCATTTATCGTTATGTTCTTTAATGTTACCAATTACGTTTTTCTATAGTCATTGAGCCTTCTTTAGCTGCTAATAATTCTGTTTGCCATAAGTTAATTGCTATAGCATATCTTGTTCCTCGTGTTACTTCTGTTACACTGTGTAAATGATTACCTGCATCAAATATTACTAATCTATTAAACACGGGTTGTATACGTTCTGGCTCATTGTCTTCACCTTTACTAAATATTTCTAAATAACCACCATCTATATCCATTGGTTTAGGATAAAATACTGTTCCAATTACTGGTCTAATTATTTCACCACCCTCTTGACCGCCTGTATTTTTCCAATGTAATTCATCTTTGTCTAAATGTGGTCCTAAATCTTTATTATTTTGATCTTGCCCATAAACACCTGTCCAATATTCAAACCCAACTAAATTATTAAGTGCTGGTACACTACTTGATGCCCAAATATATTCTATTAAATGTTGCTTTTTGGTTTTGGCTTCATTGTTCCACCAACCATCCCACCACATGAAATTTCCGTTTGGTCCAAAAAACGTTTCATCAGTAGATATTATATCTAATAACCGTTTGTCCTTAATAAAATCATCTATTACTATCATATTATTTTTATTTAATAAATTTCACTGCTACCTCTAATAAAACTAACCACTACATATCTAGTACCTTCGGTTACTGGTCTGGCACCATGTTTATGAGTTATATTTCCTGGATGTAAAGTCATTACACCTAATTCTTTTGGATTAACATTACATTTATACTTTTCAAAATATGTACCTCCACCTTTAAACCCACCTGGATTTAAATTAACTAATGTTGTTATATGACTATGGTCATGATGTAATCCTAAATGTGCTTGTTCCTCTGGTTTATATCTGATAATAAACGATTCATCTTTTAATTCATCCCATGATTTACCATCTAATTTGAATTTATAAATCGCTAATGGTCTAACAAATTGATTAATTACCCTATTATAAATGCCTTGCATACCTAATACTTCAAGTAAGTTATCTGTTGTGGGGTAAAATTCATGTCTATCATTTGTCCACTCAAAATGCTCACCTAAATCTATCAACTCATCACAAAACGCTTTAGTAAAGAATGGAAATGTATAAACGTGAGTACATGGTTCATCTATTATTAAATCATATTCTTCGTTTCTAATATGGGCTGAGATATATTTATTACACCATTCATCCCAATTATTTATATTTAATATATCAGGGTTATATGTTTGCTTAATTTCTTGTACTTGATCAGCAGGTGGTATTACAAACTCATGTATTGGGTTTGCTTGTTGACTTTGTACTTTCTTAACGTGATCAGGTGTATATTCTGTTAGTGAATCTGAAGCATAATTGCTTGATTGATTTATATAATTTTTAGATAAAGCATATTGTTTAAACCCATTATGAAAACATTCATTGGCATCTTTTCTATCATGAACACCAGCTATAGCAGGTAAAAATTCATCCCAAGGTATCATATTAGTTAAATAATTTGAATCAAGTATTTCCTTCATACCCTTTTTAGATAATACATAAGCATGAGCATTAAATGAATATCCTGTTTGAATAAGTCCTTCATTTACTTTAATATCTTTTTCAGGTCTAATAGCATTACGACCTAAATAACACATACTCCAATCATCAAGTAAATGATTTAATTCCCATTCAGGAAACTTATCACCATCACCATAAAAGTCTTCTTCTAATATTAATATATTTTCAAACCCTTCATTGTAAGCGTTTTCAATAGTTGAATAATGTGATAAACCACACCCAATTTCACCTGGAGTCATGTTTCTGCTCCACCAATTGTTTTGAGGTTGCTTTGAATCGTTTTCTAACTTCCACCAAGGTGCCTCATTATATTTTTCATAAGGTGCTGTTGTAACTCCATTATGTATATCCCAACCATTAACTGCTGGTACAACATAAAATGGTGTATCCGTTTTCATCTTTAAATCCTTAATCTTAACAGATATGTCAGTGGGCTCTGTGATTAAGCTTATAACGTATATAAAATCTATTGTCATTGTGTTGTATTATTTATGTTCAATATACTAATTTTTATTTAATTATCCTAATAATTTTAAATTTCATATCTATGTTAAATCATCTATTGTAAAATCCATATCATCTTCGGGGATTGGGTAATACATATCTGATAAACGTTGGTCTTCAATCAAACATTTTTCACATATATACTTTCGTGTTATAGTTGTTATTAATTCATCATAAGCTATTAATTCAGACTCTAATTTATCACCTAATTGTAATTCGCTCCAATCTGCATTTTCACCCCATATATCATCCCTATGTACGTCTAATGAAACAGCATTTTTATCAATTTTTTTCTCTAACCACTCTAATAATGGTGATTTAGCAGCGAATACAACTGGTAAATTGGTAGGTAGTGTACACCATGAGCATCTATTCTTCATACCACCCCTTGTTTATAGCAAAGTCTTTGTCAATAAAATAACCAAAACTTAATAATACTCGGGGTTTGTCTTTTTCAACTTTAGTAGTATAATGATCGTGTATTCCAGCTAAACATCTCCATACCTCATTTTCTTTAACTTTATATTCAATTTTATCTATTATTGGATTACCTCCTTTTAGTGGTTTAGAAATTAACACATTAAATCTAGTATGTATTACATCTCCTAAATAATCATATGGTAAATCTTCATTTAATGATTCATCTGGCCCTTCAACATTAAAATTAGCATCACTATGTTCATGTACCTGATGACCCTTTTGTGAGTGGCAAATTAAATAACCATAATTAGGTTCTATTTGTGTACTCATAGGTAAATCAAACTGCTTCATTATTATATCTCCTATGTCCATTAAATCCGCATATGGAAAACCAGCTTCCATTAACTCATTATTAGGCATATGTAAATAATCTCTAGCTACAACATAACCTCCATGTTCAGGTTCATCTGTAATGTATTTTTTCCTATTATCATCATTTAATATCCAATCTAATAATGGTTGTGTTTGTTTCTTGTCTAGTATAAAGTTAGTTTTCATAATTATTTATTAGTTCCTTCTCGTCCGTTATATAACCAATAAGGGTTATCAAAATTAATATCATATTTTAATTCATTAATAAATGATACTTTTGCTGTAAAATTCCCACTACAGGATATTCTATTTACATCTGAACCATTCCTAGGTGTAAAGTGTAATATGTCTCTACTAAAAATATATAAATGCCCAGCCATAGATTCAATTTCATACATTACCCTATTTCTATCTAGGTTAGTTATAAATACTAAATTACCTGATTTTTTAGGCATATGAGGGTAATAAACAAAGGATAATCCGGGAGAGTTTGATTCTTCATGGTTATGAATCATAGTCTGTTCACCTGGGGGTACAATGTGACCCCAAATTTCGCCTGCTGACATTTTATCTGGTCCAAATATTGAATCTATTACCTTTTGAGTGCTGTAATGTACCATATCATAAGTGGCATAGGATAGGGGTGTATCTTCATAAAAAGTATGTTGAACATCTACCTCACTTTGATTAGGCCTTGATTTATCTGTTGAATTTGTTGGGTTTTCCCTTTGGTTAATAATGTCTTTAATTAAAGCCTCATTATCAATATCCGTTTTATGTTGGGAATAATAAATCCCATTTATTAATTTAAACATCTATAACTGCGTCTTCTATAGTTTTACATAATAAAATTCTATCATCTTGTCTTATTGCCCTATCACATCCTAAATAATTAACCCACATACCAATTAACTTTTGGTTTAGTTGGTTACTTTTTTTATCAGTTACAAAGTAATAGGGGTTAAAATCCCTTACTATTTGTAATAAATCATTATTTATTCTTATTAGATTGTAATAATTTTTCATCATATACTTGTTGTAACTTTTGTATTTCCATTTTAACCTCTATAGGTTGAGGGTTTATCCCCTTTAATAAAATTATTCTGTTTCTAATTTCTGTTGTAGTCATCTTCTATTCTTATTATATCGTCCTCACCAAAGTAAGTACCTGTTTGTACCTCTATAAATATTACTTCCTCATCAGTTTCATTTCCAGCTCTATGTCTAGCTCCTTGAGGAATTGTTATTGACTCGCCAGGTGACCTAAATACTTTTTCATCATCTAATATAATTGTTAGATTTCCTGATATTACTGTCCAATTTTCTTTACGCTTATCATGATATTGATAGGATAATCTTTGACCTGGTTTAACATTAATTTGTTTTACTTTACAATACTCATTATCAAGCAATACTGTATACTCACCCCAAGGTCTTATAGCAAATTTATCAAATCCAAATGTATTATTCATATTAAAATCCTAAATGTTTATCTCTACAAAATTCTAAATCAAATACTGTTGTTCTTGGGTCTAATCCTTCAATATTAAAGGGATGTTTCCATTGGTCTAAAGTTCTCCAACCAGGACCCCATTTTTTAAATAAATATTCAAAGTTTTTTTCATTTGAATAATTTAACCCATCCATCATTTCCTGACTATACTTTTTAGTATTCATTCCAGTTTCATAATAATCAGTTCCATCACCGTGATAATAATCGCGTTCCAGATTCCATACACGTTTCACTGGGTTGTTTTGTAAACGCATTATATAATCGCTATCTTCGCCGTAACATGGATATAAATTCTCATCAAACAAACCATGACTTTGAACAACCCAATCTTTAATTAAAAATAAATCAAATGATCCAATTTTAAAATCACCTTCATTACCATGAACTAATCCTACAGTATCATCTTGTGCTGCGTCATGCATTTCCTCTAAAAACCCCTCACTAAAACTAACATCATGATTAGCTATTATCCAATATGGTTGCTTCATATATGATTTAATAATCATATTCCAACCAGCGGCACAACCAATATTATAAGGCATAGTTGCTAATTTGAAATTTTTAATATAAGGATGTGGCTCGCTAATCATAGCATTTATCTCATCATCCAATTCACCCTTACCATTATTATTAATTATTAAATAATTTTCTACGGGGTAATCAATTGAATCAATTTGACGTTTTAGCCATTTAGGTCCGTTTAAAATTAAGACTCCTAATACTGGTATTGGTTTTTTATCCATGGTTATTTGGTATAATGTCTTTATTTTGTTTTATTGTTTGAATTGTAATTAAATCTTTTAATTTAGTTGTTGACCAACCATGAGCCCTAGATGTATAAACAACTTTAGGTGGTAAGTCATCACCAGTAAACGATTTACCAATATAATCTTCACCTAATATCCTAACATCAGGTTTAAAGTGTAAAATCAAATCACGTAACTCCTCTTCAGTTTGATAAACAAATACCTCATCAATGTAATGAATAGCCATTAATGCTCTATACCTTTCATATAAGGGTATTACAGGTTTATATTTACTTTTTCTATGTAATGAGGGATCTTTTTGTAAGAATACAATAAAGTGGTCACAATGCTTTTTAGCATCCTCAAATGTATAAATGTATCCTGGGTGTAGTAAATCAAAGTTACCAGCTGTAAATCCTACTATTGGGGTGTTGTTTTCCATAACGCTTGAATTGCAATTAATACGGCACATAATACTAAACTTACTAACGTTTTATTATTAATACCTTCTTTAAAAAAATAACTAACTAAAATAGAATAAATTATCATTCCAATACTAAAACCTATAAATCGGGTTGGCCATAATAAACCATTAAAACCCTGAACTGTATATTTAGTTCCCCATATATAAAAAAATGATATAATAACTCCAGCTGATGCTACAATCCATTCATGTTTTCTAAACCAATCCATTTTAAAGAACTGACCGTTTAATTGAAAAAATACAAATAAATGTCCAATTGTAAACCACATCATACCCAATAATAACTGTTTCATCTGCATATAACTATCTTTGGTTATTATATATTTCTTTATTATCATCACCATAACCATAGTCAAATAATAACGATACAAACCCTATTCTAACAATACAACTTGTCCAAGGACATTCATCATTATAATCAAAAAAATCCCAGCTAATACCTAACACAAAACCATCGTGAGGCCATTTAAAATTAACTGCAAAACCAAACCAACTATTCATTATAACATTAAATTTTTATTTTCTAAAAACATCCAAAAACGTTCAAGCCATAATTCAACTTTAACATCTTCAATTAAATCCTTTGCTCCATAACCATCAATACGTTTGTTAGCTACGAATGCAATACCCATATCACAATAATCTCTTGCTTTGTCTCCATTACCTTGTTTGTAATGCTCTTTTGCTTTACTTAAGCAATGATGTAAAACCTGTTTTTGTATAACCATTTTTTTATTTATTTATTTTGTAAAATATTCTACTAATAATGCTATTGAACTTAATACTACAAATGTAATAAAACTATAATATAATACTTTCATAGTTCTATCTACCTTTTCAGGACTTCTGCCTTGATTTGATCTATATTGTCTTGTTTTTGGTAGTAATTCTTGGTTTTGGAATTTTTCTAATAGCCAACTTGACGATTGAACCTTTTTACCTAAACCCCAAACAAAACTAACTTTCATACTATCACAATATTCTTTTTCTGGTATGTTACCTTCTATCCTATCACCACCATTACCAAATGCCATTGACATTTTACCTTTAAATTTACGTCTGTATTGGTTTATTGCTTCGTAAATACCATCACATACTGTTTGATCGTCACCACCTCTAGGATTACATACAATAACATTGGTTACGTTTTTAATTCTGGACATAAGGTATTTACGCTCATCTTCTTTCATAAACGGTTTGCCTTTTTTATTAGTTAACCATTTATCATTATTTAATATAACCCATACTTCATTACCTAATTTAGCTGCTTCTTCAATCATTTCAAGATGACCTTTATGCACGGGATCAAAACCCCCACTAACTAAAATAACTTTATATTCCTTTTTCATATTAGTTTTGATAACTTTCAGCTTTTAAGTTGTTTCTTTGTTCTTCAAAATACTGTTTTGCTTGATTATACTTTTCCTGATCAACATCTCCTACTTGGTCGTTTATTGCTTTTAATAAACCTTCAATGTTTAATAATTCTTCTTTAAACCCTGACATATCAGTGTTAGATTCATTTTTGCTTAACCAAGATTGAATGTAAGATAAATTTTGATTTACTTGACTTTTTTGAAATTCTCTCATTGCCAGTTCAATAAATTGTCCGTAATGAATTTTCTTGTTAGTGTAATCTATATAATGATTAGCGGTTGCTATCATTAAATCAATTTCCCTTTGAATGCTTAATTCTGCCATAATTTATTATTTATATTTGTTTACTATAATGTACGAAAATTATTTATATACTCCAACCTATTTAACCATTACTTTCAATTTTATCCATTTGGACATCATTAATTAATGATTCTAGTTTTAACTTAACATCAGCAACATTATTTTCTTCTAGTGATAAAAGCATATACATTAATCTTGTGTATAACGCCTCTTTTATATTACTTTCCATGCTTAGATATTAATGTATTAATTTCATCTCTACCCATCCAACCAGTAACCTCAAACTGTTGCTCGTCTTCAGGTAAGTTTTCATCAATTATACCAACCTCAAATGATGAGAAATCTTTTACAGATGGTTTATTTTTGAATTTGCTATCATCAGATCCAATACCACCTGGGGTACTGTAAAAACCTGGACCTGCTATTACGGACATAAACACATTAGGTGTTAGTTCCATTGTTGCTGAAATACCTTTCTTGGTATTCTTGTGTGTGTTGAAATTTAAATCTTCGAATGTTTTCATAACCTGTTTTTATTAATTATTATACCGTAAATATACGAAAAGAAACCCGGGTAGCCTAATAGGTACGCGGGTTTCTTTAATTTACTTTGTAAACTATATTTACATAAATCTACTGAAATGCTCTTTAAGTGACTGCATTTCCTCAACTGAATCCCTATTAACTGAATCATATTCTTTGAAATCAGCTACTACATCATCTACGTCATAAGCATCTACTGTACCGTCAAACAAATCATCTTTATGTGTTCTAATATAATCAAAAGCACCATCAGTATTAACACCTAATTCGTCTCTAAGAATATCAATTACACTTCTCATAGCCATTTTTCTATCATGGTTAGAAGCTCTAACATTATGCATTTTACCATCATCTCCTTTTTTCATTATACCTTTTTCAAGTGGGATTGGATCTGCTTCTTTTAATTCATCAGCATAATCATCTACTTCCCCATTTTCAGTATACATTGGTTTTACGTTTGCTATTTCTTTATCTTCTTGATTGTCTTCATTATCATTTGATGATGTTTCAGCTCCATAATTTCTACCTTTAGCACTTGGGCTAGATACTTTATCAATATTAACTGTATCATTTTCAGGATCATCATCAGTAGAACCATAAGATTCTTCCATACCATATTTAGTATTAAATCCTCTTTCACTTGGTGGTTTAATTCCACCATTAATTATTTCATCAAATGCTTGGAATAAATCATCACCATCTATGTTACCTTCTCTGTATTGTTTTAAATGCATTTGCATTTCTGCTTTTATTGGGTCTGCTTCTTCTTTAACGCCAGCTATTTCGTCAACACCCTTTTCTTTGTCCATCATTGCTTTAATCTTTTTGATAGTGTCCTTTTCAGGATGTGCTTCTAATCTTTCAGCCTCTTTAGCATCTTCATACTCTTTGTAGCCCATACCTTCAGCAATGTCTTTTAAATTGTATTTACTCATTATTTTTTATTTTTTGGTTTACGTCCTTGTCTTTTTTTGCCTTTTGCCGCTTTAGCTACATCACCTAATTGGTTACCTAACTCTTTAGCTGCTACAACAACGTCTTTTAATTCTTCTCCAACGTTTTTAGCTCTACGTTTTACTTCTTTAGCGTGTTTTTTAACATCTTCAATTGTATCCTCTATTTCATCAGGAATATAATCTCCATCTCTGTCATTGATTTTACCTTTTTTATAAAACTCAAAATAATAAATAGCACCTGCTATTACTAATAAAGTTAAAATAATACATACTATCACCATAATAATTTTCCTTTAAATGTTTATTATAAATATATAGGAATTAAGTTAAATCATATTTTTGCCTATACTTGTCAATAAACGATTTACCTGTACCTATCTCAATCCATTCAGCTATTTCAGGTATACCTGGTATTTTTTTAGCTGATAAAACATAATCAATGTTTTTATTTAATACCTTCATTTTGGTTTTAGCATTTGAACGATTTGATGTTTTAAATACTATTACAGTGGGCATATTCTTATGATACATTCGTTGATCAATTACAGGTTTCGGGTGTTTATAACCTTTAACTTGCCAATGTTCCGTTTTCCAAGGCCCATTTTCAAATTTACTTCTATCATAATGCCAAACTGATCTACCCCCTAATTCAGGTTTAGATGGAACTTCAATACACTCTTGAGTGTATTTTTGCCATGGTATTGCTGGTTGTTCTGATGGTCTACCTCTACTCATTATATTCCAGCTCTTTGTGCGAATTGCTTTCCTCGCTTATTCATCCTACCATCTAACTCCTTGTAAGTATTAGTAACTAACTCTTTAGCCATTTCAGTAACCTTACAATCACCAATTGAC
>TARA_B110000902_G_scaffold53481_2_pt1 | contig 19277 bp, 8 predicted proteins | sample TARA_B110000902 | Tara Oceans TARA_B110000902 (sample SAMEA4398009) | marine metagenome | biome: Polar Biome; feature: [SRF] surface water layer (ENVO:00010504); material: water (ENVO:00002006), including particulate matter (ENVO:01000060) such as... | depth 5 m | reverse complement strand
GACGAGATTTTGTATGTTGTGGTAATACGAGTGGAATTCCTGCCGCACTTCCATTAATTGCACCATCGTACTCAGCACCCTCGCGAGAACACCCCGATTCGTATATGCTACTTACGCCGTAGGCATAAAGGTACGCAGAAGATGCATCTTTATGAAAACTTGTTAATGAGACATTAGAACGTGCTTGACCGAATTCATCGGCAAGGGCACCCATGTTGAGATAACTCTTTGTACCAATTTCAGGAAGACCCATTATTTATTCCCCTTTAATTCCTCAATCTCCCCTTTCAACTCTTTAATAGCTTCTATTAATAAGGGAACGAGTTTTTCATATTGAACAGTTTTATAATCTGTTCCATGTTCTTCATTGATAGGTGCAGATTTAATAATCTCTGGCATAATTGCTTCTACTTCTTGTGCAGAAACACCAACTTGTCTTTGGTCATTATCGAATCCCAATTCTTTTGCAGTTTCATTTGCAGTAAAGTAGTAACCATTCAACTGAGATACTTTATCTAATGCATTTGGTATTGTTCCTTCGAAATCTTTTAGTCTTTCATCTGAGTAGTATGCAATAACATCACCACTTGAATGAAGAGTGGAAGCGGTAAATGTACCACTATATGAACCACTCATTAGGAATTGTGTTCCACTTAGAGACATACCATTACCAGCAGAATATGTTGTGTTGGTATCTGTATTGACAACTGTATTTCTAAACTGAGTACCAACTAAAGTCAATCCTGTTCCAGCTGTATAAGTTGTGTTAGTGTCTGTATTGACAACATTACAGTTGAATGTAGTTCCACTTAAGGACATTCCTGTTCCAGCTGTATAAGTTGTGTTGGTATCAGTATTGGTATCAGTAGAATTGATTGTAATTGTTCCACCTGATTTTGATATTGATGTTGCACCACTACCATTTATATAAATGTTACCAGTAGATAAACCTGTGTTATTTGCACCAACTGATGTTACTGTATTGGTATCTGTATTAACAACCGTGTTGGAAATTTTTAATGCATCTTTACCAGTACCACCAAAGTTGCTGACCTCACTAAGAGATATACCAGTTCCAGCTTGAACATATAGAGATTTGTTACTTGTCGATGCACCCATCGCCATAACATAACCACTACCAACATTACCATTATATCCATAAATGGCATTGAACCCTAATGTTGCATTACTGTCAACACTATCTAGTTTGGTCTTTAGAGTACTTGTAAAGTTCTTTTGAGTTAATCCACCGTCACCAACAGAATATGTAGTGTCTGATGAACTTGTTCCTGCACCAATTAGTGACCTAACTTCTGCACCAGTAATACCCGATGCAAGAGATGGTGTTGAACCATTACTAGTTATGGCTGCATCTGAACCTGTACTGTTGACTGTAAATGCATTTCCTGAGCGGGTAATACTAATATCAGTACCATTTACGAAATTCATCGTTTCACCAGCACTTATATTTGTTGTTGCACCACCATTTGCTTGAATGTTGAAATTGGTTGTGTTAGTATCTGTAAACAATGCACTTGCTGGTACTGCTGTTTTAACATTATCAAATGCCCAGTTACTACTGATTGATGTAGTTGTTGCACCGTCAACTGGACTATCGTGAATAGGTCTCCAAGTATTGGTATCTGTTCCAGTAAATGTTACAATTCCACTTGACCTTGATACTGAAACTGAACCTGCACCTCTAAAGTCTACTGCACTACCCGATGCAATTGCATATGCACTTCCACCATCTTCTTTAATAGAAAATGTGTACTTGTTTGCGTCTACAGCACCTGAATAACCTAAGTTAGCAAGTGTCAAAGTATGAGAATTTACACCTGTAAGGTGACCCTCATCATCGATTGTCAAGTCTTGTATTACTGTTGCACCACTATTGTTTACACTAGCTGCACCAGTTGATGTATGGTCAATTGTTAAAGTATCACCTGATACTGAAGTCTCTAATCCTGTCCCACCTGTAATTGTAAGTGTGTCACTTGTTGCGTCTGCAACTGCATTTCCACTATCGGAAGCAACAGTTTGGAATATGTTTTCTGCACTTGCAGCTGAAAGTCTAATCTCATTAGATGCATCTACATATGCAACGGTCACATTGGTGTGGTTACTATGGTTTAATGCAGCTGCAGTTGCATCTTGAGCTCTCTCATCTGTGTACCATAGGTTAGATGAACCTTCAGATATTGTATCTGTTGTACTAGGTGCAGTGTTGACCCACGCAGAACCATTATATGCTAACAAGTTACCACTTGCAGGGGTTGTTATTGTGACATTAGAAAGGTCTTGAATATTTGCTTGTCCAATCTGCACATCTGCACGAGCATCAGCTCTTGCATTTGTAAAGTATACATTGGTAGAACCTTCTGATAAACTATCTGTATTATGATTTGATATACTTGATACCGAACCAGTTAATGCACCACTTGAAACATCTAATACTAATGCACTACCAAATTTAATATCACCTGTTACGTTTCCTGTTACGTTTCCTGTTAAATTACCACTAAAACCTGTACTTGCAGTAATTGTTGTACCACCAATTGTTGTACCAAGTATTGTTGAAGCAACAGCTGCACCGATTGTGGTACCATCAACACTACCACCATTGATATCTGCTGTATTGGCAACAAGTGCATCTGTAGTCACTGTTCCATCAAAGTATGCATTATTCCATTCCTTTGAAGATGTACCTAGATTATATGTTCCATCTATGTTTGGGATTAAATGTGAATTAACATCTGCGTTGAAAGCAACACTATCTGTATCTGCATCACCGAATGTTAGGTTACCATTAATAGTTGCATTACCAGTAACAGTCAAGTTCCCACTTAGGTCTACATTTGTAAACTTACCAGTTGACCTTGAGGACTCACCGATTGAAGTTCCATTGATTATTGCACTGTCTATTGTACCACCATTAATGTCTGCAGTATCAGCAACAAGTGCATCTGTAGTTACAGTTCCATCAAAGAATGCATTATTCCACTCTTTCGAAGATGTACCTAGATTATATGTTCCATCTGTGACTGGTATTAAATGAGAGCTGACCTGACCTGTTAATGTGATTGTATCACTAGAGGCATTACCTAATGTTGTGTTACCATCTACTGTAAGGTTTGAATTTAAGTCTGTAGTACCTGTAACTGTTAAGTTCCCATTAAGGTCTACATCTGTAAACTTACCAGTTGACCTTGAGGACTCACCAATGGTTGCACCATCAACACTACCACCATTGATATCAGCTGTAGTTGCAACAAGTTCAGGTGTGGTGATTACTTTACCACTTGCAAGGGTTAGGTCGTCTTCAGCATAAGTCCTACCTGCAAGTTGTATGTTGTATCCACTTTCTAATTCTGTTGTGTATGCATCATCTCCCTGAAGGATGATACCATTTTCATTAGTATTGTATATTGTATTTGCAGCTGTTTCAGTGAAGAATGTTGACCCAGCACCTGACCCACCTAGAACTCCTAAGTATGAACCAGTGAATGCAAAGAACACTATAGTGTCATTAAGACTTGCACCCGATGTTAATGTTATAGATGTTACGATACCTTGGTCATTATCTGAACCAAGAATATAGTCATCACCTTCTTGTAATAATGCACCATTTTTAAATACTTGTAATCTTTCTCTTCGTACTTGAAGGACATTATTACCGTCACTTCCAGTAAATACAGTTTGACCTGCAGTCGCAGTGTATGCAAATTCTTGGAAATAGAAAGACCTACTGTCTAGAGTATTAATCGCATCTACAACACTATTATCTGCAGTTTGTATTCCCGAAGCATCACCCACATCTGTGGCAAGTTCGTTATACCTTTTTCTAAAGTCTTCTATAGTACTGTGTTGGTCAACTGTCTTAGCCATTTAATTTTCCTAGTATTGTTTGAAGCATAGATTTCATTTCTGATACTTCATTCTTTAATGTATTTATCTCATTTTTTTGGTTTAGAAAATTTTGCTTTCTATTCTTTGCATACTGAAATGACTTCATATCAGTATTAACAATTGCACCAGTAACTTCATCACGATATATTCCAGTGTGTCCTTCAACTTTTGCAAGAGTTTCCATATTATGTTGCAAGTGCTAATGTTCTGAAGTTAGATACCATAGGTATAACTCCTGTATTGTAGGACTGACCTACAATCTTAATTGCAAAAGAACTAAACTCGGGTAAGTCATTGACTGTAAATTCGTATTCTTTAAAGTTTCTTCCATCAGCTTCTACTGTCTCATCAGGACTTCCATTCGTATTGAAATATGTCCATCCAATATCATCAAAACTGATTGATTCATCATTCTTTAATATTTTGTATAGAACCTTAACTTCTGCACCCGAACCTCTGAACACATCCATGATGGTTTTTAGGGAAGTTGCAGGAGACTTGAGATTAATCTTCTTAGTCAAGTATGTGAATACATTGTTATCTCCGTCTGCAGCTGTTGATGGTACAAATGTAGTACCACTTCCTAAACTTGTGACTGTAGAACTAAGTGATGTACCATTATATTTCTTACCTGTTGCACTATCGATATTATTGATTCTATTAGTAATACCTAAGAAACCTACCGATGCAGTATCAATAACTGGGGATAGGTTTGTTGAATTTGTCTGTAATTGAACTTGTAATTGGAATGACTTAGTAGAGTTCATATTACCCGACTCGTTGATACCACTTGCAATAATAGTCGGACTGTCAAAGAAATTGTTATCATTAAGTGTAATGAACTTTGAAGAGGTCTTCTTAACATAAACCGAGTCAACAGTTTTTCTGAAACCTTCAGGTGTGTTCATACCAGTACCTTTAATGTTTACACTTATTTTTGTATCCTTTACTTGTAAATTTGGTATTAGTGTATGACATGCATCAAAGTATAGATTTCTTGTAGATGTTACGTTTGAACTTCCACCGACTGTTCCATTATCCCCAGTAAATCCTGCAATTAAATTCATAGCACCAAACGCAGCAGAAGCAGAAACTTCAGGTATGATAGTGAATGCGTCAATTTCATAACTTGATAAAGCACTATGTGTTCCATTCAACAAACTAATCGGGAACCCACCTAATGTATCTTCAATAGCACCTATTGAAATATTAAAACTATTAGTTGCACTACCAAAATCAGTTACAGTTAGAGTATCACTTGCACTATAACCACTACCACAGTCTACAACTTTGGCTGCAAATGCAGTTCCACTGGATGAGACTGTTATTGAAACAGTTGCACCAGTACCAGTTCCACTAGTTGTAGTGGTAAGAGGTGATGATACGGTTCCCCAAGTTTGGTCTGCAGGTGTAGTTCCTGTTTGTTTAGCAGGTGTTCCTACATTTGTAACACCACCTGTCTTGTCTCCAATAATCCCTGAAAGAATTACCTGTGATGAGTTATCATACATACCATGGTTGTATGCATATACTTTAACATATCTTTGGTCAACAAATGTCTGAATTGGGTTACTTTGTAATTTAATGGTTGGTAACTCAATATTCTCAAAGTTAACTGTTGCAATATTCGCTGAGGCATTCGCTGTAAATTTAGCAACTTTAATGTTAAACTTGAGGTCGTCTGTTTGTTCTGCAGTCCATGTTGATGCATTCTGAGACATGAATAATGACCCTGCATATGGTTGTCCTGCAATTGTTTGTGAAGTGATTAAATCCTTTTCACCCATTCTAGAAATGTATGTGTGATACTTATCTGAGTTAGATAGAACAACAAAACAATATTCTTGTTGTGATTCTAAGAATACTGGTGAATCAAATGTGAATGTTGTTAATGCTGAACCATTAGTTGAAGTGTTAATTTCAGCAGGTGTTAGTGTCTTAGTTGAGAAGGGAAGAACATTCTGGCCAGGATATCCATTGACCATATTTCTTAATTCAACTGTTACAGGTAGTGAATCATCCTTTGTTTCAAAGTATAAATCTACCCCTGTTACAAACATACCACCACTTTTTTCTACTAAGAATGATTGTGCTAGGGGGTCTCTCCATGCACCCTCTCCTGTAACCCACCAAAAGTCTTCTACTTCCCATAAGTCGGGAATAAAATCTGCAATAACTGGGTCGGGAACTGTTTCTTGTGGAGTTGTATCCACTGGTATCTCAGGTGCAGTTGTATCAGTCGGAGTTGAGTTAAGACTTTCACCTCTTCTTACGGTGTCTTTACTCTCTCCTAAACTTTCTCTAATTACTCTACCATTTCTTGTAGATGTAATTTCAGTTTGTGATGCTTGTAGTAGACCTTGAGCTTGATAAATCTCCTGTCCACTTGACGCAGGATTTGATAGGTTATATAAACTCGAAGTAACTCTTAATTGTCTTTGACCTGTAGGGAATCTCATTGAATCCGTTTGAGGGATTGTAAAGTATGCACGAACCCTACCATTACCATCAGCTTTAATTCCTGATGTTACAGTCACCCCACCATCTTGTGAATAGGATGCACTATGTGGTCTAACGTGTGCGTTGACATCTTGATTATCAAAGAAAATGAAGTGGTTAGAATTTGGTTTAAGTTCAGTTGCATCAATTTCTATTTCTCTTGAACGAATCCAAGGGATAATTGTAACACTGACAACTCGGTCATTTCTGTTTTCTACAAAGTCTTCAACTACAGTAGTTTTAATACCCGACCTAGTCTGAGTCTCGGGTGTTTCTGTAATTTCTCTAGTGACCTGTTCACCAGCAACCCATGTTCCACCTTGAGTAGGGTCACCTTCCCATCTTCCTGCAGTTGTTGATGTAACTTCTTCGGATACGACTGTTGGTTCACCGACAAATGTTGTTTGCCATGAGTTCCAAACAGAACCTAATGAGTTTGTATTTTCTGCAAGAACAGCGTCATAATTACCCTGTCTATTAACTCTTACATCGGGAAGTCTTTCAGAATCATTCCAAATATCGATTGCAGGAGTTAGTTTAACATTTCCTATAAATGCAAATACATTGTATGGGTTGACATTAATAGTTCTTGATGCTTTATCTTGAGACACATAGTTATAACTAGTGTATGGTAATGTTATTAAGTCACCTGTCTTTTGATAGTTGGAACTTGTGGTTGTGTCAAGTGTTAAATCAATAAAGTTTTGATATGATTGTGGTCTCAGTGTTCCAGTTTTAGCGTCCACTGCACATCTGTAATCAGGATGTCTAACATCTCCGATACCATGTCCTTTAAATGAATCAACAACAAACCCCGACTTGAATCTATCAAAACCATCAGAATCTAATATCTGAAGTGACTGTGTGTCTTTTTCTAATAAAGATAATGTAGTGACTCTTTCTAAGTTTGCAACTCTATTGGCAATTTTACCAATATCTTTCATTGTGTAACTTCTATGGTCTTTAGCTCTTACCTTTACAGTTTTTAAATCTTTTGTATATGCAGGAATACTGACTTCAAATAATTCAATTGCATCGTCAATAGCCTTTGGTTTAGTTGGTGTGATTGAAGATGTTCCTTCAACAATTTGGAAACTACCTTCTCTATGTAAAAATACTTTGTCAATTCTACCAACATAGAATGAAATATCTCCTACGGAGAATGTACCATTCACTGGTGTATCTATTTTACTTGAACCTGTAGAACCAAAATCTCTAACTGTGTATAGGAATGGTGCAGATGATATCTCTGTTGAGATGTTTGTTGGGTCTGCAACAGTTCTACCATTGTTACTACCAGTATCATTTGAGAAATTGGTGTTAGTCAATAGTTGTCCAACCACTGGTCTGTAGTCGATTGAGTCTGATAACTCATATGTTCCATCAGGTTCCAATCCACCAAGGTCTACTTTGTTTGCAGTATAAACTGGGATATCTTTATATGGGATATCATATGAATTAATGTCATAGAAATTACCTTCACCAGCTGATGCAAAGTAATCAAATACTACGAGAATTGCATTACTTGGTGCAGGTTCCCCCGATTTTCTTGTTAGTCTTGCAATGTCATAGAACCCATCTCTCTGACCATCGTCAAAGAAGAATCTATTTGTTATATCTGATGAACCAACTGCAACACTTGTTAGTGTTCCTGTAGCACTTGAAGTTTGTCCAGTGATAACTTCACCTGCAACAAATCTATTAGTACCAGTGTAGTAGATATATGAAGTTGCATCATCACCACCATATGCAATAATTGTTCCTCTTGCACTTGATGTTGTTCCGATGACAATTTCACCACTAGTGAAACTTGTAGAATTTGTCTCATTAATTACGAGTGAAGGTGGTACTGGTGTTGAACCACCAACTCCTTCATAGATACCATGTACTTTGTATGCATCTGCAACACCTAGTGTAATATCTTTGTCATCGTAATTTCGACCATAAGGTGTATTAGATGATGATGCAGTAGTTACTGTTACAACTCTACCTGATTTAAAATTCTTTGTTTTTCTTGCAGGGTTTGATTGTTTAACAGTATATGAAACTCTTAATATTGCACCTGCATCTTGGGCATCCCAACTTCCACTTGTGAAAGTATAAGTACCTGTTCCTGAAACAGAAAACTGATTAATGTCTAATGTATCACCATTAACAAGTGTTCTACCTGCATCAGATGATTGTTGTGCAACGGATACTGTGAAGTTATCGTTATTCACTGCACCGAATGTTTCACCCGAACCGACACTTATTGCAAATCCAGTCGAACCTGCACTAACAGTATTCTGTCTTCTAACTGTAAGGTCATCAGGCGTATGGTTTGAAATCCAATCTCTTGGTAGTGCAGAGATACCTACTGTTCTATCTTGTTGATATACTTTAGTTCTTCTTCTTGTTGCATTACCACTATATGTTGGTTCTGTACTATTTCCATCTAGAGTTAATGATATTGCACTGGCAATACTAGACACTACATGTTCTGTACCTGCACCATCAACAATGATGTCACCTTCTTTAAGTTCGGTTTTAAAATCGGTTCCGAAACCTGTTACGGCTGTTGTTCCATTGAAGTTAACTGTTCCAAGTAATATCTTATCTGAATCTGTTACAATGTTTGCAGTAAATGTTTCTCTAGATGCAGTTGATACTTGTGTTACTGACCTTGCACGGTCAATGTTATATCCTCTAACACCTGCACCAATTGTGAATGCACCAGTACCTACACCTGAAGTTGTTACAGCTTCACCATCGGCAAATGTTCCTACAACATCGTGAAGATATAATGCACTATTAGAGACATCATTATGCACTATACCTGTTGCACCTGTTGTCGTACCTGTAACTATATCACCTGCTGTGAATGTTCCAGTTTTTGAACCATAAGGTAGTTTAGTAAACATCTTAACATCAAACATGTATAAGTTGTGTTGTGCATTACCAGTCTTTGCAAATATTAGTCCAGTTGCACTTGAAGAGTTATCTACAAAGTCGTAACCTCTAACTCTTGCATAACCGATATGATTACCAGCTGCAGTTGGGTCTCCTGCATCACCTGATGCAATTACACCATCAAATATTTTAACTTCGTTGAATGGGGACTGTGAGTCACCACCTGTTTCGTTACCGAACTCAGGCATACTATGTACATTCTTAAGTTTAATGAAGTTACCAATTCGGATAGGAGTAGATGCACCCACTAGTGCTTCTGTACTTCTAGCTTTCTTGAATGTTAGTGGAGTAGTTCCAATCTTTTCAATCTCATATCCTTTAACATATGCTTTTCCTGGCGATACCTGCATGATAAACTTGGATTCATTACCACCATATAGTGAAGAATAGTAACCTGCATTGACACCATTGTTTAAATGTTCTTTTAGATTAGGAACGAATTGTCTTGTTACAAAATCTCCACTAGCATCGAATGTTCTTCGTGCAAGTGTACTATTGAAACCTTGAGTGTATCTTGTCTTGTCTATTTTAAGTTCAATGATACCATTGTTGACTCTAACAAGTTCTATAAAATCTGAATCTGTTGTCGAACTAAGTAAAACTTTTGTGAATGTTAACGAAAGTTTAAGTCTATCTGCACCACCAGCATTCTCATTAGAAGAACCCGCTGCATTATCTAGTAATGATGTGTCATCTGCAGATGAAATAAGATTTTCGGCAATTTGAACACCAATTCTGTACGAAGGTTTACCTGAATACTTTTCAAGTATCAATTCTTGAGTGTCTACCTTTGTAAAGAATCCACGAGTGTAAATAATACCTTCACTTATGTGTGCAATCGAAGACCTACCAATTGGTGTAACAGATGTTGCAGCTATGGTAAATTCTTTTCCTGATGCTGTTGCAGTTATACTACCACTTGAACTAATTGTGACTGGTTCTAAGACCTCTCCTGCTGAGAAGGCATAGTCATTAGTTGCAGTTGTTCCCTGTCTAATAAACTTGACTAAAAGAGTTAACTCATCTGTTCCAGTTGAAGCTACTGAGGTCATTACTCTAGCAACAACACCTGATGTCTTTCCTTGAACATGCAACCCATGAGTTGCAACTCTATGTGTTTCTGATGTACCTGCACCACTGCCTGGGTTTGCAGCTAAACACTTCACATAGTAGATATCCATATCGATATCTGCAATAGCACCACTAACAATAGACCCCTCTTCAAACACATGATTACCAAATCTTTCGATTTGGTTCTGCATGATTGATTGGGATTGTGTTAGTTCTCTTGCTTGAAGAGGTCTACCTGCACGATATAAAACTTTGTGAAACTTTTTAGATTCATCATAGTCATCATAGTAAGGCGAAATATTTAAGTCAATCTTCTCTGGCATAAGTTTACTCTATTTGTTATGTTTCCTAAGAAACAAAATTACATTTGAACAATAAGTTTAATATCTTCTATTTGGTCGGCTGCTCTTGATACTGCACCTCTATTTTCCACATAGATAATCTTACCTGTTCTCGGAAGGGCTTCAGGGAAAGTACTGTCTAAAGACGACACTGTTCCAAAAGATGATGCACTTCCACTAATAAACATGTTATCGTTTACAGTAAAATCTGCATATCCACCAAAACTATTTGGAATTGGTAAGTATGAGACAACTGAACCTACGATTGAAACAACTCTTGCAACTGCAATGTTATCTCCGTCTGCATCAGCATTCAATAAAATAGAATCTACTACAACACCCGATACACTTGAAAGTGTAAACTTCTTATATGTTGCAAGAGTAGCATCAGCTGCAATTGCACTGACTACTTTTTGTGGGTCTTGAAGAAGTCCAATTCTTCTAAAGTCATTAGTTGTTGGGAAATCACCACCACCTTCTGCAAACTCTAATCTAGAGTTTACGATGACATAGTTTGCACCTAGTTCATTAACTGGGTCTGCACCATGTCCAAGTAATGGAGAGATGATTGGTGTAAGAACCATATCATTGTTACCATTACCAGCACCAACAGCTGCAACTCTCATTGTACCTGATGTGTAATTGGTTCCATTTGCAGTCATAGTGATGGATTCAACTCCACCTGAAGAGATAACGACTGTTGCTACTGCACTAGTTCCATCACCTTCAACAGGAACATTAGTATATGTACCTGACGTATAACCTGAACCTATGTTGTCTGCACGAACATGGTAAATTGCACCTTCATATGTGTCTGCACCATCTTCTGAAGCAAATTGTGTGGAACCATCTGTACTACCAACGGCACCAATAGCTGCAAGGTCACCATGCACTTTCTGTAATGCACCCAATGTTTTACAAGGGATAAAATCGTTAGTTACGAATTTAATTGTTTCTGAGGCAGATACAGAGTACATGTATTTCCAAATGTAACCATCAGCAGTTGTGATTGGTGCAATTGCTGTTCCTGTTGGTTCAACAGTAGAAGGTTGTCTAACATATGAACTGTTTCTTCCAGTTCTGATACACTTGTAAACATTGTATGCTGAGGACATAACGTAGAAAGTAGTGTCGTATAAGTTGTTAGAACTTGTAACTGGTGAAAGGTTTGATGCACTGTAATCATGTGCATACTCTTCGTATGTGGTTCCTGTAGTCCAGTTTCGTCTAGGAATAGAATGAGATACGTCACCTGATGCAACTTTCTTCATTGCAAGCATGTCATTGAACGCTGCAACTTCTTCTTTTACAGAGTTAGCTGGTGTAGGAATTGTATCCGTTGAATCCCAAACATAAGGTCTACCTATGAATAGATATGTGGAAGATGTTGCATCTGCAAAATCCTCTTTAAATTGTCTCGCATTGTGGATTCGAAACTTTTCCGTAATAATTGCTGCCATTTTTTGTCATCTCCTCAGATATTTATAATACTATTTATACACCTATGCAGACTTAACCGTCGCACTAAATGTAAAATTTGTTCTAGTTCGTTGTCTTTGTTCAAATTGTGGTATAAAGAAGTTGGGCATATCAGATTCTAAATCACTAATCCTCAACCCTTCAGATACACATTCTTCCAAAAGTATGTTTCCATGACCATCTTCAAATAATATATCATCATCATCTGTTTCATCTTTTAGATATTTTGATATTCTATATGTGTCTTGTCCTGTTATTATATTTAGACTTCTTAAAGTAGTCCCTAATGGGGCAAACGAATAAACTCCGTTTTCTTGTCCCGTTTCTAATAGGAATAAATCCCCATCTTCACTTGTTAAAATGTCACCATCTTCCATAACCAGTCTTTGACCAGTAGGTTCCATAGACCTTTCAGTAGTGAAATAATATTCTTCAAATGTTTCTGTTGCATCTTCTAGTTCAATAAAGTCACCATCTTCGTAAATCATTTCTCCACCAAAATCTTGAACTGAAATTCTATCAGCTTTAGGTTCTAGTCTCATACGATTAACTTCGGGTTCTAGAAGGATGTTACCACCATCTTCTAATACCAATTTCTCTTCTTCAGGTGTCCACATTTGAATCACTCTACCTACATCTGCGGGTCTAGCTCTTGTCCCAAATATAGTTTCTTCTCTGTCCTGATTTTCAAAACCATTATTAGAATCTATGTTTAGTGTAGTGGTGTTACCATCGTGGGTAAAGAATGAGGGTGCAGATGCAGTTGCAACTGATTTAATTTGTAAGATATTGACATGTCTTTGTCTGATTGCAGGGTCATTCCATTCGGTTCCCTTACCTCTCTGAATACCACCTGTGACTGCGTATGAACTTAGTGAACCCCCACCAATAGCATCGACACCATAAGTAGGTGTTCCTGCATCTCCCAAGTATACATAAGGGCCGAACTCGTTAATAACTCGGATTATCTTATTGTATTCTAATGATGCACCAATCGATGCAGCTGTTGCGGCATCCGAATTAATGATGATAGTGGGCAAGAATTGTGTAGTCATACTAGTATCAAAGTTGTTCGATACCTGAACCTCACCAAAGAAGATGTGTCCTGCAGGGTGAAGTAAGTCTTTTACTGCACTTCTCCACTTGTTAATAGATTCACCAATTCTAATTACATAAGAATGTGTTTGATATATTCTATTATCATGTAGTTTCTGTTCGGCAGAATCCAAGGCACCAAAGTCACCTGTTTCTCCCTTACCAGTTTGAGCTTCACCAGCAAGTAATCCTGTACCATTGAATGCTTTATATTCTACTACCTTTAATGAACCACCAGTAAATGTTACTGTCTCTTCTTGTAAGAAGTCTCCAGTTGCACCTTGTAGTTTAAGAATGTTTCTTGTTGAATCAAGATAGTAAACTTGTGCAGTTACACCCGAAGTCGAACCAGTGATGGTGTTGCCTGGATTTAACGAGGGGTCACCACTATATGTTATGTTCTTAAATAGAAGTGGTGAGATAGATGTAGATTTTAATTTTGCATTCTTTGTGAATCCTGAACCAACATCTTGAATGTTTAATGAACCGATACCACCAATAGTAGATGATGATGCAATTAGTGATGCACCACTACCATTAGAGATGTCTACACCTGTAGTAGTCGAGGTTGTTTCAGTTGATGAACCTGTCACTATCTCCCCAACGACAAAAATACCTGTATCGGTTGTTTCTCTCATACAGACAAGTCGTTTCTTATCTTTCTCTACAAGAACCACTTTTGCAGTTGCACTCGAAGTTGTACCTGTTATAGTTTCCCCACCGACAAATCCAGTTGTGTCTGTTACATAGATGTAACCGCCTGGAGCACATTGTGGAAGTGTTAAATAACCACCACCATTATTGATGAGTTCAACATTTCTTATTGCAGAGTTACCAACTCCTGCACTAGGGTTGGTTGCAGTTTCTTGTAGTATTGGAAATCCATCTTCCGTTAATAAATTATCAGCTTCTTCTGTATAGACTTCTACTATCTGTCCTACAGTTAAACCCGAATTAAATGTAATCGTATTTGTTGTTACTGTAAAGTCGTCTTCAGTTTGTTCTATACCATCAACAAAGACTCTTCTCCATTGTTTTGTGAACTCTAGTGTTTGACTGTAGTCATCGGTACCAGTAAATGCAGTTTGACCTGCAGCTGCAGTGAAGTAGAAATGTCCATCTGCACTTCCCGACTCTAGTAAGTACTTATACCCAATTGCAGAGATAATACCCATTGCATTACCACCATGAGTATCTCTATTATCGAATATGACCAAGTCACCACCGACATATCCTGTACCTTCGGTTTCGATATAAATTTTATCTATATTACCTGTGGTAAGACCATCAACAACAGAAACAACATCGTATACTGTTCCCGACTCGGAATCTCCAGTAAAGTCAATTCTATCGTTAAGTGTATATAATGCACCTTTAGAATTTGTCGAACTAGTCGAATCAATTCCTGAAATAACACCAACAATAGTTGCAGTGAATACATCAAGTATATTACTTCTACTTCTGACTGTTACCGTCATTCCTTGAGTAAATGTACCACTATGTCTTTCTGATATCTGTAGTAAGTACTCGTCTGTTGTCTTACCTGCATATACATTTTCAATAACACACTCTGCTAATATTTCACTACCATTGTATGCAGTAATTTTATCAGTTGGACTTGGTGGTTGTGTACATGATATAACCATGTTTCGGTATTCTACATAAGAAGATTCCGATACATGTAGTGTATGGTCGATAGGATAGTAAACTTCTGCATCCTGACCATAAAGAATTCTCATTAAGAACTGTAAGGAAGCTGTTGTTCCCTTTTTCTCGTATAGTTCTTTAATATGTTTAATAATTAATCGTCTGTCTTGGGTATCGCCAGGATTAATCTGAGGCATGAAATCATTCTGATAATACTGTAAGAAATCATCTGAAGTCTTATCGATATCTGAATATGATAACAACCTATTATTGGCAAGAATAGTATTCTCTTTGTAGGCACCAATAACACCTGTCTGTCCACTACTTCTTCCTGTAATGGTCTCCCCTGCAATAAATCCTGACCCATGGATAGTCTCCACAAAGAAACTACTACCATTGATTACACGAATCTCTGCAACACTCTTTGACTTAGACCCTACAACATACTCACCCTTTACAAAAGGATTGAATTGAATATTACCTGCAGAATCAACTTGGTTACCTTCTATACGAAGATATGAAGTGTCTTGGTCGGGGGAAGGGGAAACGGTTGCAGGTTCTAAAAGTAAAGAACCTGTACCGTCTTCATGTAAAATACCTTCTATCTCAGTTTGAGAAGAGAGAGTGATTATCTCACTCTCTAGAAACTCAAAGTATGCTTCTAAGAAGGCGATAAACTCAGGCGATTCTTGTTGAACGAAATCGGGTAAGAGGTCGTGCAGTCGATGACTGAGTTTATCTACATTATACATTAGCTAATTGTCGCACCATAGTTAGCAAGAACAAACCATTTTCCAACAGTTGAGTTCCAAACTAATAGAACTGCTTCACCACCATTATCAAATACGATACTGTTATGTGAAGTCAATGCATTAGTTACGTTAACCGTTGCAGTGTAAGATGCATGGTCTGAAGATGCATAAATTACCTTCAATTGACCATTATCAGTACCATCTGCAAGTGTAAAAGTTAGAGACGATGCAAAGTTTGCTACGTCTAATACTGTTCCAAACGTAGTGTTCAAAGCTGCACTCGTTACTGTTAAGGTTGTAAAATCATCTACTGCAAGATGGGTTGGTATGTTTTCAAACATTTGTCCAACAGTCATCCTTTTATTGATGGGTGTTGCACTTGGGTTATCAACAATGTGAAGCAATACATCACTTTCGATGTCTGCATCTGCTATTTGTGACAAAGCACTTATTTTTTTATCTGCCATTTTTTTCTCCTAGAAAAATTATTAATTAAATCCGAGTTAACGGAAAACTATTCGGGGGACTCCCGACCACTTTATACATTCTAATAATTGTAACTAGATGTAGAATTATATCCCACACCTGCACTTGAATCACCACTTGCGATGGTATCCAATTCACCTGATACTGAAATGTTGTTTGCATCTATATCGATTAGTTTCCCTCTCGTTGCAACAACATCGTTACTATTCGGTATTACGGTGAAGTCAACCGTGTTATCAACATTAACTGTAGAGAGAATGTTAATAGCATTTACGGTTATTTTTCCACTAGTATAGTCTATGGTACCTGCAGTTGAATCACTGTAGACCCTTGTAGAACCATCTAGATAATATCTTCTTAAATTACCACTTCCATTTTCATCGAAGTAGTATGTTGTAGTCGTATCTCCGACTATTTTAAAACCTGTTGAACTCACAACACCACCCGATGCAGACGCGTGTCCATCATGGGGGTGATACATTCCATTTCCAAACTCTACACTATATCCTTTCTTCTTGAGTTCTCCTAGAATAACTGAGATATTCTTTCTCAATCTAATTCTAGTTACGTTAGATATAACTGCAACTTCTGAATCATCAATTGATTTAGCAAGATTAGAATGTCTAAAGATACTATCGAAAGTATTCAAGTTTGTTGAGTCAAATTTAAGGATTGAATTTTTCACTATTGTCTCTAGTTCACCTTTAGATAGAGTTGTTGCTTTTTGGTCGTACTTAAATGTAGTACTGATGAGAATTTTAACAATCTCTGCATCCACGATAATCGGTCTAACCGTCAGCATGTTAAGGTTATTTAGAGATGTTACAACAGCTGCTTTTTCGGTAGCTGTTAGGTAATCTGCATTTGCAGGTTTAAGTGCAATAAACACTTTACCATATTCGGGTGGTACGTTGTCTTCCCCACCCCAAATTGCAAGTGCATCTGCACTTGGATAGAACTCTTGTAATTTTGCTTTGTAGTCATTCAGTGTAACTAATCTATTCTGAGATGAATATGATTTAGATGCTTTAAACTTGATGGACGATATACTTTCTTTCTCCGAACCACCTGAGGCTTTCTCCTTAGTTGTTATTGTCGTATCAGAATAACCTGATATCAGACTTAACAGTGAAAATATATAGGCACCATTTGCATGTGTATCATTGACAAGAATGTATTGTATTGTTATAATATCCCCATCAAGAAGTTTTGAACCTAGAACACCATCCCCAAAATACACTTCTGTGAACTCATCTTCATTTTCTTGAGTAAAGTATACATTAGATGTGGATTTTACATTAGATACATTTGTAGACTTACTAAAGGTTGAGATAACACCACCACTGTTTACTGAAACAGTCATAGTACCTCTGTCAACTCGTTCATTACCTAAAACAAATTTCTGATTTGCAATCTGTGAATCATACACAAAGTGTTCTGAAACAAAAATACCTTGGGCAATATTAATACCCGAATAGGTAAAGGAAGTTCCACTCTTAGTAGGAGTAACAGATGAAGTAGATGTGAACACAAAATTGGTTCCATCAAAGTTTGTTCGGAATCTTGACCCCTTTGCAAGAATCATTTCTGATGCTGGTGGAGTAGTACCATCAGCTTTAACTGCATTATTAATTGTTAGGTCTAATAGTGCTGAAGCAGCTGTTTCTGATGCAGGAGTAAAACCCAAATCTTTTGCACGGGACACTACGTTCTTTCTCATTTGTGCTGAGTCTAAGAACAATTCTGACGCTGCAATGTTTGTGTTCACTGCACTAATATGAGCAGTATAACTCATAAGGTCAATCAACATAGAAAGTGTGGAACCTTCAAAGTTGTAGTCTTTTAATTTATCCTGACCTTTAAGATAGTTCTTGAGATTATCTGCAATGTTATCGAAGTCTAAGTCGGTAACATTGATTGATGAACTTTTAATTTCTGCCATTATCGTGTCCTAGTTATTTTTACTTTCACAGCGTTTGTCGTCTGTCCATGAATGATACTATAATTTACATCTACATTTAAGTAGTTGTTTTTAGATTGTAATCGTACAAATACATTATCGACTCTTGGTTCAAATGTCTCTATACTGTCTTTAATAAAATCTGCAAGTCGTCTTACTTGTCTGTCTGTATTCAGTTCAAAGAGCATCTCTCTTACACCTGAACCAAGACCTGGCTTAAAAGGTCTTTCATTGAAATTAGTTTGCACTATATTTCTTACACTTCTTTTTACAGCTGCATCATCATACTTTAAACTCACATCTCCTGTAATTGGATGTGGTTTAAAGAACAAGTCGATATCTGCATACTCTGTCTGTACAACTGTCTTTGATTTTGTGTATTCCATAGTTCTATTTATACAACTTCGTTAGGGTGTTGGCACTTTGATTGCACATACTACTAAACCTTTTTCCAATATGGTATCCATAATCACGTTAGTTCCGACCACTGTGTAGTTATCTACTTGTTTGACACCATTGATAAACACTTTTAAATCACCAGTCGTCCCTTCGATGGCAAATAGATTGGTCTCTTCAGTTCCATCTGAAGTTGATAGGTTTGAGTCCAACTCTGCATCCAGTTTACTTGGTACCCGAACCTTGGGTTTGTATGTAGACGATTCTATTATACCTTCAAGACTAGGTATTGTAATCATGATTGCAAACGGATTACCAATAAGTTTCAAGAAATCACAGAAAGTTAATAGGATTAAATCTATCAATGCACCCAGTCCAATTGCTTGTATAAATTTCTTAATTAATTTGACCCATGCAAAGAGAAGTTTTTGTTGCCAGTTCTTTACGAAGTCATCTAGTTTTGCTTCAAACTTCTTCAGTCGGTCTTCTATAGAACTATTTGTAGAGATATTTTCTCCACCCATTATCTCCTCAATTGTCATTCCTATAATTGGTATCTCGAATCCTAATATAAGGTCTTCTAATCCTCTTAGATACTTTCCTTTCTCTAGAAGTAACTTGGCTTCTAGTTCTCGTTTCTCTATATTCAACTTTTCAATTTCTTCGACATTACCATCAAGTTCTGCAACTGCT
>TARA_B110000902_G_scaffold266976_1_pt1 | contig 19289 bp, 23 predicted proteins | sample TARA_B110000902 | Tara Oceans TARA_B110000902 (sample SAMEA4398009) | marine metagenome | biome: Polar Biome; feature: [SRF] surface water layer (ENVO:00010504); material: water (ENVO:00002006), including particulate matter (ENVO:01000060) such as... | depth 5 m | reverse complement strand
AGGTATGAGGCGTCAGTGCGGGCAAAAAAATACTCACTTTCAATCAATACTACAGGTGTATTTTTTCTTATTTTGGCATTTTTTGTAAGTTCAATGTCATCGGCCCCTGCAAGCATCTTGCCGTTATTTGCAGTTATATACCATTCACTGCCATCTATGTTGAAATTGGTGATATCAGGATTCTGGATTAAGGAAATGTCTTTTTGCTCAAAATGCTCTAGTAATCTCGATTTTGATTGTGTTTCTAGGCGACCTGTTTCATCGAATTTTTTGATATTGGCATTAACTAAATACCAAGTAGGCAAATCAATGTCTAGTTCAGTCTGTTTTTTTTCTTCAGAGTAGTCGCTGTCCACACCATAAATAAATACCAAGGCCAAAATGACAATACCCCCCAAAGTATTTGCAATAAGTTTAAAGTTCATACTACAGGTATGACTCTATCAGGCCGGATAGTTCACCGCGGGCATGTAAAATTAACTCGCAGGCTTCACGCACAGCTCCGTTGCCGCCGCTGCGGCTAGTCACCCATTGTGAATATTCGGCTAATGCCGGATGAGCGTTGGGTACGGTAATGCCAATAGCGCAGCGGTTGATAAGTGGTAGATCCGGCAGATCGTCACCCATATGAGCTGTTTGTTCTGGCGATAGATTTAGCTCTGCCAGTAAGTTGATTAGGGCCGGCCATTTGTTATCGCGGCCTTGAATAATATGTTCTATACCTAAGTTATTGGCTCTGGTTGTTACCATTTTAGATTTACGGCCGCTTATTATGGCGACTTCTATGCCGACTTGTTGCAGCGCTTTAATACCGAGGCCATCTAAAGTGTTAAACATTTTTAGAGTTTCGCCACTGGCATCAAAAAGAAGTGAACCATTGGTCAATACCCCATCTACATCTAAGCACAGCAACTTTATTTGCTTAAGCTTTGCTAACGTGTCGCTTGGGCATTGGTCAAACAAACCCCGCCAATCGGCTGTATTGCTCATTATGCTAAACCTGCTTTAATTAATTCATGTAGATGCACCGCTCCGACAACTTTGTTATGTGCCATCACTGGCAATACGGTGATTGAGTTTTCTTCCATAATGTTCATTGCCTCTGCGGCAAGCATCTCAGCAGTACAGACTTTGCTGCCGGTGCTCATAATGTCACTAATCTTAGTACCGTAGATATCAAGCTTGGCTATATTATCCAAATTACGGCGCAAGTCACCGTCGGTAAATATGCCAAGTAAAACGTCTTGGTCGTCAACGACTGTTGTCATTCCTAAGGCTTTTCGGCTAATTTCCAATAAAGCATCGTTTAAGGTTGTGCTGGGCAATACTTTGGGGATTTTATCGCCGCAGACCATGACATCTTTAACTTTTAGCAGCAGGCGGCGACCAAGTGCTCCGCCGGGATGTGAAAAGGCGAAGTCTTCCGCAGTAAAGCCGCGAGCTTCAAGCAGCGCAATAGCAAGCGCATCGCCCATGACTAGTGCTGCTGTAGTCGAAGACGTTGGCGCTAAGCCTAGCGGGCAGGCTTCGTGTTTGACGCTGGCATTAATGTGGGCATCAGCTGATGTCGCTAAGGTAGATGTTGGGGCGCCAGTCATAGCGATTAATGGTACATTTAGACGTTTTAGCAATGGCAGAATAGTAACAATTTCGCCGGTGGTGCCAGAATTAGATAGTGCAAGTACAGCGTCGTTTACAGTGATCATCCCCATGTCGCCATGACTAGCTTCTGCGGGGTGGACATAAAATGCCGGCGTTCCCGTGCTGGCCAAGGTTGCCGCTATTTTGTTGGCAATATGGCCTGATTTACCCATGCCTGTGACTACAACTCTACCTCTACATTGTAATAAAATCTGACAGGCCTTCTCAAATTGGGCGTCAACTTGCTTGGCTAAATCCGCGATAGCCTGTGTTTCAAGCTCAATGGTGCGCTGAGCTGAGGTAAAAAACGAAGTTGCTGACATAGGGTTGCTGTACCTAGCTGAAGTTATTTATTCAAGTAATTTAGCGACTATGATAAGCCTGATAGCATAAATATCCAAAGTAAATTGCGTGGTTCGGAACCTGTGGCTATTATGCCAGTCATTACAGGTATGTAGTTTTAGCAATCAGGAGCTTTACCAAGTGGATCGGATTAAATATTTAGCGATAGTATTTTTTATGGTGTTAGTCGTCGGGGTTGCGCGGGCGCAACAGAGCGGTGAGCAAATTGGCGCGCCGCAGTCGCCGCAGGTGCTTATTCAAGGCATAACGAATCAAGTTTTAGCGGCCATTATAGAGGCGGATAGCTATTATGGTGAAGACCCTGAGCGTTTTTATAGCACGGTTGAACGTATTATGGCGCCGGTGATGGATTATCAAACCTTCGCCCGAACTGTTATGGGGCGCTATGGCAGTAGCAGTGCATACCGGGCGCTAACAACCGATGAGGACCGCCAGCAGTTTAGAAATAGAGTGGAAAGTTTTACTAAGGTATTTCGTCAAACCATGATGAATACTTATGGCAAAGGTTTGATGGCATTTAATGGCGAGGAAATAACTGTGCTGCCGCTAGATGAAGAGAACATGGCTAGTTTAAAGGTCGGAGGTTATGTGCAAATAGTGCAGGTAATACACGGCGAAGATGGCTCCGATACAAGTATCTATTCTAAATTAAAACCTAACCGAGATGGCGAGTGGAAAATACGCAATGTTGTTATCGATACTATTAACTTGGGGAAGGTGTATCAGTCGCAATTTGCCAGTGCGGTGAAAGATAGCGATGGTGATATTGATAAAGCAATTATCGCTTGGGCTGAATCGTAAGTAGTTCAGTTTTAACGAGTATTGTAAAAAGGGAGCGCTACGCTCCCTTTTTAATTCTACCTCGCCTTTTAGCATCTAATTGCATACAATGCGCGCACATTTTATGGTTTACTTTGAGGCATTTATAGTCAATGCAAGCGCAAGATATTCAAGCACTATTGGAAGCAAAATTAGAAAGCTGCGAAGTTAACGTTCAGGGCGATGGTAGTCATTTTGATATTACCGTCATAGGTCTAATGTTTGATGGCTTGCGGGCGGTAAAAAAGCAACAACTTGTTTACGCTGTGTTGAGTGAAGAAATAGCATCGGGTGCTATCCATGCAGTTAATATGAAGTTATACACCCCACAAGAGTGGGCACAACAAACTAACTAAGTTAGTTATCAGGCGAGCATTCATGGAAAAACTGGTTATTAAAGGTGGCAAAACCTTAGGCGGAGAAATTCGAATTTCTGGCGCTAAAAACTCTGCGCTGCCAATTATGGCGGCAACATTATTGTGTGACGAGCCGGTAGTTATTCATAATTTGCCGCATTTACACGACATTACCACTATGAATGAACTGCTGCGTTGTTTAGGCGTTGAGCTAGTGATTAATGAAAAACTGGCTGTAGAGGTTCATGGCGGCACCATCAATAACTTTATTGCACCCTATGAACTAGTTAAAACCATGCGTGCATCTATTTTGGTGTTAGGGCCAATGCTGGCCAAAAATGGTAAGGCAAGGGTTTCGTTCCCTGGTGGTTGTGCTATTGGCAGTCGTCCAGTTGATTTACACATCAAAGGCTTAGAGGCCCTTGGCGCCGATGTGGTGGTTGAAGAAGGCTATATCGAAGCGACTTGCACAACCCGCCTGAAAGGTGCCCATGTATTTTTTGATACGGTAACCGTTGGTGGCACTGAAAACTTAATGATGGCTGCTACTTTAGCAGAAGGGCAAACCGTTATTGAAAACGCAGCCCGTGAGCCCGAAGTTGTCGATTTAGCGAATTTTTTGAACGCGATGGGAGCAGATGTGCAGGGCGCTGGTTCAAACACTATGACTATTAATGGTGTGGAACGGCTGCATAGCTGTGAATACGCCGTGATGCCTGATCGTATCGAAACCGGTACCTACTTAGTAGCGGTAGCTGCTACTGGTGGCAAAGTAATGCTGAAAGATACCCGTCCCGATATTTTAGAAGCGGTTCTGTTAAAGCTAAAAGAAGCTGGTGCTGAAATAGAGTCTGGTGAAAACTGGATTTCATTGGATATGAAAGGTAAGCGGCCTAAGCCCGTTGATATCACGACGTCGCCGTATCCCGGCTTTCCTACCGATATGCAAGCACAGTTTACCGCTTTAAATACTATTGCTGATGGCACCTCCAGAATTGTCGAAACTGTATTTGAAAACCGCTTAATCCAAACCCATGAAATGAATAGAATGGGCGCGGATATTTCTGTTTCTGGTAATACTGCAGTAGTAAGAGGTATTGACTCACTTAATGGGGCGCCGGTAATGGCTTCAGATTTAAGAGCGTCAGCGAGTTTGGTTATTGCTGGTTTAATGGCGAGCGGCGAAACAGTGATTGATAGGATTTACCATATTGACCGTGGTTATGAATGTATCGAAGAGAAATTACAGCTGTTAGGCGCAAATATTCGCCGTTTACCGAGTTAACAAGAAAGTGAATAATTAAATGACAGGGCAAAAAATTACCATTGCGCTTACCAAAGGTCGTATTTTAAAAGATACTTTACCGCTGCTAGCTTTAGCCGGCATTGCGCCGCTTGAAGACATTAGTGCAAGCAGAAAGTTAATCTTCGATACTAATCAAGATAATATAAAACTTATTATTTTGCGCGGTACCGACGTGCCTACCTATGTGCGCCTGGGAGCGGCAGATTTAGGTGTGTCGGGTAAAGATATGCTGCTTGAAAACAACGACAGCGACTTATATGAGCTATTAGATCTAGGTATCGCTAAATGCCAGTTGATGACGGCAGGGCCAAAGAAGCGGGTAGATACAGTTGGGCGAATAAGAGTCGCTACTAAGTTTGTTAATGTGGCGAAAAGGTATTATGCCGAACAAGGTTTACAAGCCGATATTATTAAGCTTTATGGTGCAATGGAGTTAGCGCCAATAATGGATTTGGCAGATCAAATTGTCGATATTGTTGATACCGGTAATACTTTGCGGGCTAATGGATTGGAGCCTTATGAATTAATAGGCGATGTCAGTTCGCGGTTGGTTGCCAATAAAGCTTCATTAAAAATGAAGCACAAGTCTATTCAACAAATCGTTGAAAAGCTGTCAGCGGCTGTTGGTTAAATTATTCAGGCTGCAATTATGTCAGATATTACTCAATTATTAGATGCTTCATCGAGCGATTTCTCTGCCAAGCTCGATAGCTTGTTGGCGTGGGATTCAATTGTTGATAGTAGTGTTGATGAACGCGTCAGCGATATTCTAACTGCAGTACGTAATGACAAAGACGCCGCCTTGCTGAGATATACCAATCAATTCGATCGCCGCAATGTCACCCAAGCGAGTAGTTTGGAATTAAGCCAAGCAGATTTGGGTGCAGCACTAGCCAGAGTATCCAGCGAAGAGCGAGCGGCGCTCGAAACAGCTGCTATAAGAGTTGAGCAATATCATCAGCATCAGCTGGCTGATTCTTGGAGTTATACCGAAGCAGATGGTACGGTTTTAGGTCAGCGGGTTTTACCATTGAAGCGGGTGGGCATTTATGTCCCAGGCGGTAAGGCGGCTTATCCCTCAACTGTCTTTATGTGCGCACTACCAGCTAAGGTTGCCGGTGTTGGTGAAATTATTATGACAGTGCCTACTCCTGATGGCATTGTTAATGATATGGTTTTAGCCGCCGCCGCTATTGCCGGGGTCACAAAAGTATTTACTGTTGGTGGTGCGCAAGCAATAGCCGCATTGGCCTATGGTACCGAGAGTGTGCCCAAAGTGGACAAGATAGTTGGTCCCGGGAATGTCTATGTGGCAGCGGCAAAGCGGATGGTATTTGGCCAGGTCGGATTGGATATGATAGCTGGGCCATCTGAAATTCTAATTGTTTGCGATGGTAAGACTGATCCCGATTGGATAGCAATGGATTTGTTTTCGCAAGCGGAGCATGATGAAAATGCTCAGTCTATTTTGATATCCACCGACGCTAACTTTTTACGGCAAGTACAGCAAAGTATTAAGAAGCTACTGCCGACAATGGAGCGTGCAGAGATTATTCGCCAGTCTCTTGGCAATCGTGGTGCGCTCATTAAGGTAGAGGATCTTGAGCAAGCAGTTGAATTGGTTAATCGAATTGCGCCAGAACATTTAGAGTTATCAATCGATTCACCTGAAGAATTGATGGAGGGGATTCATAATGCGGGGGCAATATTCTTAGGGCGTTATACATCTGAAGCGTTAGGAGACTATTGTGCTGGTCCTAGCCATGTGCTGCCAACATCGTCGACGGCCCGGTTTTCATCGCCGCTTGGGGTGTATGATTTTCAAAAGCGTACTTCTATTATCCAGTGTTCGCCAGCGGGCGCCTCAGCCTTAGGTAAAGTGGCTTCTGTCTTGGCTAGAGGTGAGTCCTTAACTGCGCACGCTAGGTCTGCCGAGATGCGCATTCAAAAGGATCGAAGCTAGCCGCTTATTGAGGTCTACTGCCAACTAAAACCGGAATTGATATTTGTTCTTTGTTACGTAAAACATTAACAGTAATCTCTTGCCCGGGCATCATTCTTGCGACCTCAAGGCTATCATTTCTGCCGTTGCCTGCTGAGCTACCGTTGATGCTAGTGATGATGTCTCCCGGCTCTAAACCTGCAGAATCAGCGGGCCCAGTCGGATAAATCCCTGTTATCACTAAACCTTGCGAGCTGGACAGGCCCATTTCATTAGCAACCGCCGCTAATAGTTGTTTTACTTCTACGCCTAGCCAGCCGCGGGTAACCTTGCCATAGTCAATTAAGTCGTTCATCACATACTGGGCAATATCTACCGGTATCGCTAACCCTATACCTTGGCTGCCGCCATTGCGGCTAAATATAGCTGAGTTAATGCCCAGTAATTTACCATTGGCGTCAACTAGTGCCCCGCCAGAATTACCGGGGTTTATATCTGCATCCGTCTGCAGATAGTTTTCATAGGTACTGATATTTAAGCCATAGCGCCCAGTGGCACTTATGATGCCTTGAGTAACTGTTTGCCCAAAGCCAAATGGATTGCCAATGGCAAGCACAATGTCGCCAACGCGGGCAGCTCCAGCGGGCGCAAAGCTAATCGGTTGCACGTTATCCAGATCAATTTTTAATACGGCGAGATCTGTTTCTTTGTCTCGACCGACAATTTTTGCCAGAGTCTCTCTGCCATCGTACAAGGATATCAATATCTCATCTGCGCCCGCAATCACATGGTAGTTGGTCAATAAATATCCGCGCTCGTCGAAAATAACACCGCTGCCTAAGCTAGTTTGTGGGCGCTGTGGTTGTGACTGTCTGCGGCGCTCGAAGTATTGCTGGAATCTAGGGTCATCTGCCAATGGATGTTTTTGGCCTGTTACCGTTTTGGTGGTGTAGATGTTGACTACCGAAGGGGCTGCGATATTTACTGCATTGGCGAAAGAGTTAACTTGGGTAGGCTGTTGGTTTTTTGGCTCGACACCGAATTTTTCTGGGTATAGTTGCAACAGTAATACCGCAAATAACACCCCGCAAATTACAGGCCAGCCTATTACTGCTAAAAATTTAGCCATTCGCAATTAGTCTCCGTCAGATTGCAGTGTAGAATCAGCTATTATAGGGGTTAAATTATAAAATCCTACCAACAGATTGGGAATGTGAGATGAGTATCGCGAGAACTGAAGTAATAGCTGCGTTAAATAATTGGTTAGAGCCGAGTGCATTTAACGATTATTGCCCCAATGGCTTGCAAGTTGAAGGCAGCGAGCAGGTTTCCCACATTGTGTCAGGGGTGACGGCATCGATGGCATTGATCGAGCAAGCGATTGAGCAGAAAGCTGATATGTTGCTGGTGCATCATGGCTATTTTTGGAAAGGAGAAGATCCTGCGTTGGTAGGGATGAAGTATCGGCGAATTAAGGCATTGATTAGCAACGATATTAATTTGGTTGCCTACCATTTACCGTTAGATTTTCATCAGCAGCTTGGTAATAATGTCAGCCTGGCTCGTGAGTTGGGGTTTACCATAACGGGCCAATTTGGCGGCGGTGCTAGGCCGTTAGGGATGGTTGGAGAGTTGCTTAAGGAAATGACGGGGGAACAATTAGCCGAGCATATAGAAAAATGTTTAGGGCGTAAGCCACAACACATAGCGTCGAATAAATTAATTAAAACAGTGGCTTGGTGTACTGGTGCGGCGCAAAACTATATTGATGAGGCAGTTGCTGCTGGGATTGATGCTTACCTGAGTGGTGAAATTTCAGAACCTACTTACCATAGCGCGCGTGAAGGAGGTATCCACTACTTTGGCGCGGGGCATCATGCGACAGAAAGGTTTGGAGTACAGTGTTTAGGTGAAAAGTTGGCACAAGAATTTGGTGTTAAGCACAATTTTATTGATGTTCCTAATCCGGTATAAATCAAACAACTCTAGGAATTGGCTCGTCGTTAGCGGGGCTGTTATCGCCCTTAATTCCAAAGCTTTCGTCTAGCATGCCCGGCTCTAACGGTGATGTTTTCGGAGCATAGTCTAGCGGTGGGACGGCGTCGGTTATTATTTTCTGTTCGATAACCCTGTCAATATCCTCTGCCGGTGGAATTGTTTTAATTGAGGTGCTGTTATAGGGGGCGTCTGATAAAGAATGCGCCGCATCAGCTAAATGGTTATGTACATTTCGATATGATTCATTTAGTTCATCAATAAGTTTTGCCGTTGTTTCAAAATGCTGATTCACCTCATGCTTGTAAGCATTCATTTTGTATTCAGTAGCAGCTAAATGCTGTTCCATTTGGGCAGCCTTTTTGCCATTGGCCGAAAATAGACGCGTTGCTACTATGCCTATTGCTATGCCGACTATTAATGATAATGCGCTTATAAGTAGCAGCTCCATCGAATGATTACCTTATGTGAACTTGGTTGAGTAGATGAATTGTTATTTGAATTAAAACATGTTGACTAATTTAGTGAAACACTAAGGTTTGCTTAAAAACATCGGCAAAGCTAAAGTTGCGGCCCTTTGTTGTCAACGCCACATTACTGTACATGAATATGACACCGTTAGAACATTATCAGCGAGACCTCAAGTCGGCCGGATTTAACTATGATCCATCGCAAGAAGCTGCGGTCAAGCACTTACAGCGCCTGTATGATGACTTGATTACGAATCCGCGACCTGAGCTGGGGTTTTGGTCAGAGCTTAGGCGCAAGCTCGGCATGGAACGACAGCCTATAACGCCGGTAAAAGGGTTGTATTTTTGGGGTGGAGTGGGGCGCGGTAAAACCTACTTAATGGATAATTTTTATGAATGCCTGCCTTTTGATGACAAACTAAGAACGCATTTTCATCGCTTTATGCGCCGCGTTCACCGAGAGCTAAATGATCTTTCGGGTGAGCAAGACCCGCTTAAGTTAGTGGCGCAACGGCTGGCAAAAGAAACTCGTATTATTTGTTTTGATGAGTTTTTTGTTTCGGATATTACTGATGCAATGATACTGGCTGGCTTATTTGAGTCATTGTTTTCGCATGGCGTTACGCTGGTTGCCACCTCGAATATTGTACCTGATGGTTTATATAAAAATGGTTTGCAGCGAGCGCGTTTTTTGCCGGCTATTGAATTAATTAAAGCTCATACTGACATAGTCAATGTTGATGGCGGCGTAGATTATCGGTTGCGCGCATTAGAACAAGCAGAGCTGTTCCATTGGCCGTTGGATGCGGCTGCAGACCAAAGCATACTGAAAAGTTTTGAAAGTTTGGCTCCTGAGGAGGGTCATGCTGATATGGATATTGACATAGAGGGCAGGGTTATTCGGTCGAGATGGGTTGCTGATGATGTAGTTTGGTTTGATTTTCCTGAGATTTGCGATGGTCCGCGTAGCCAGAATGATTACATAGAGTTGGCGCGCGAGTTTCATGCGGTATTGATTAGCAATGTACCCCAATTTTCAAACTTGGATGATCAGGCTAGGCGATTTGTTAATTTAGTTGATGAATTTTATGATCGTAACGTGAAATTGGTTTTATCAGCAGAGGTGAAGTTGGAAGAACTGTATCTAAAGGGTAATTTAAGTTTTGAGTTTGAGCGCACTGTCAGTCGATTACTGGAAATGCAGTCACATGATTATTTGGCTAAAGGTCATATGCCCTAGAAAGCTGTATTATTGTGCGTTTAAACTGCGAGGAAAATAATAATGACAATGCTCGTGATCGGTATGGTACTTTTTTTTGGTACTCATCTTATTCCCAATATTGCCGGCATAAAAGCTGGCTTAGTGTCTAACTTTGGTGAAAAGCTTTACCTGCTGGCTTATACGGTTTTGTCGCTGATTGGCATTACGTTAATGTTTATGGGCCGCTCAAGAGCAGATTTTGAGTTGTTGTGGATGGCGCCAGGGTGGCTGCAGATTGTAACTATGATTATTATGTTTGCGTCGCTTTACTGTTTGCTGGCGATGTTTATGCAGACCAACCTTAAAAAGTGGCTCCACCATCCTATGCTAACGTTTATGCTATTATTTGGGGTCGGACATATGGTGTCAAACGGTGATGTAGCGGCATTACTGTTTTTTGGCAGTCTTGCAATTTTTTCCTTATTTAAGATTATCCGCCTTAGCAAGCGCAAGCCTGCTGCGGGCTTCCCGGCTATCAGTATAGGTAAAGATTTTATTATATTGGCAACCACCTTTGTGGTTTACATTGGGGTTATCTATATTCATCCGTATCTGGCCGGCGGCGCTAAGGTGCTGTAGCGCCGTTATGGTTGTAACTGTATGTTTTCAAAAGATATTATTAGATTTTCAGTGTGGCTGATTAACGCGTCATTCGAGTGCGCTGCAATTAGTTGATAAAACCACCTCAACAGTGCTTGAAATGCCTCAGTCGTTTGTGTAGTATTCGCGCTCTTTTTAGGCAGGTCGACTTCTTAATAACCGGCTCCCAAGGTATAGATTGATGAAAACATTTAGTGCAAGCCCAGAAACTGTCGAGCATGACTGGTTTTTGGTTGACGCCGAAGATAAAACGCTTGGCCGTTTGGCCAGTGAAGTTGCTCACCGTTTACGTGGTAAGCATAAGGCTGAGTACACGCCTCACGTTGACACTGGCGATTACATCGTAGTAGTCAACGCTGATAAAGTGCGGGTAACAGGCAAAAAGGCTACGGACAAAATTTACTATACTCACTCTCAGTATCCTGGAGCCTTGTCTCAGACGACTTTTCAAGAAATGCAAGATAAAGCGCCTGGCCGTGCTTTAGAGCTAGCAGTTAAAGGCATGTTGCCTAGAAACCCGCTAGGTCGTGCAATGGCTAGAAAACTTAAGGTCTATGCTGGTGCAAGTCATCCACATAGTGCTCAGCAACCTAAAGAATTGAACATCTAACGGATCGTATTATGTCAGCTACTCAGTACTACGGCACTGGCCGTCGTAAAACAGCAACAGCAAGAGTTTTTCTTAACGATGGCTCTGGAACTATCACCATTAACAATCGCACTATCGAAGATTATTTCGGTCGTGAAGTTGCGCGCATGATTGTGCGTCAACCTCTAGAGTTGGTTGACTTGGCCGAGAAATTTGATTTGAACGTTACTGTGCGCGGTGGCGGCGGTTTTGGTCAAGCTGGTGCAATTCGTCATGGTATTACTCGTGCGCTAATGGAGTATGACGAAACATTGCGTCAGCCATTGCGTGCTGCTGGTTTCGTTACCCGTGATGCACGTGAAGTTGAGCGTAAAAAAGTTGGTTTACGCAAAGCTCGTAAACGTCCTCAGTTCTCTAAACGTTAATTCGTTTTCTAGAATATTCAAAGCGCCCAGGGTGGATTCCACGCTGGGCGTTTTGCTATGTGTAAAGTGCTTTTTTTAGCAAATAAACAATGCCAAAACTATCCTTTATCCTTGTAAGGTTGGAGCATTTTCTTTAAAATTCCAGTACTTGTTTTAGGGTGTATCTGGGCGTGTATTCCACGTATGAATACAAAGTTAGCTACAGCCAATAATGTTTGGAGATGAACGTCATGACTGACGGGGTTAATTCGGGCCGCAGGCGGTTTTTAACAACAGCAACATCAGTAGTTGGTGCAGCTGGAGTAGTGGCAGTTGCGGTACCTTTTGTGGGTTCTTGGAATCCTAGTGCCAAAGCGAAAGCGGCCGGCGCGCCAGTGAAAGTAGATATAAGCAAGGTAGAGTCAGGTCAAATGATAGTGGCTGAATGGCGCGGTAAACCAGTTTATATTTTGCATCGCACAGATGAAGAAATTGCTAATTTGGACAAGCAAACTGACTTGTTAGCTGATCCAGAGTCAGTGCGCCCTCAGCAACCTACCTACGTAACTGGTTCTGCTCGTTCAATTAAACCTAAGTATCTTGTGGCAGTTGGTTTGTGTACGCATCTGGGTTGTGCACCTAAGTTTAGACCCGAAGTTGAAGCGGATTGGCTGGGTGGCTTTTACTGTCCTTGTCATGGCTCAAAGTTCGACTTGGCTGGACGTGTGTACAAAGGTGTTCCTGCTCCGACTAACTTAGAGGTTCCACCATACCGCTATGAAAGCGCTATGGTGATTGTTATTGGTGAAGACGAGGTCACTGCGTAATGGGTAAATTATTAATAGGTCTTCGTGATTGGGTAGATGAGCGTCTACCCATCATGCGTGCATGGGATACCCATCTGGGTAAATACTATGCCCCAAAAAACTTTAACTTCTGGTACTTTTTTGGCGTACTAGCAATGGTGGTATTAGTAAATCAGTTGCTTACCGGGTTTTGGTTAACGATGATGTACGAGCCAACACCTGAAGGGGCGTTCGCATCTGTCGAATATATTATGCGTGATGTAGATTACGGTTGGATTATTCGCTATATGCACTCTACCGGTGCGTCGGCATTTTTTGCGGTTATTTATCTGCATATGTTCCGTGGCATTATTTATGGTTCATACAAAAAGCCACGCGAGTTAGTGTGGATTTTTGGTTGCGTGATTTATGTGGCGCTTATGGCTGAAGGTTTCTTAGGTTATGTATTACCTTGGGGGCAAATGTCATATTGGGGTGCTCAGGTAATCGTATCATTGTTTGGTGCTATTCCGGTTGTTGGTGAAGATATTGTGCAGTGGATCAGAGGTGATTATTTAATCTCTGGGGTAACGCTGAATCGCTTCTTTGCGTTGCATGTGGCTATTGTGCCGCTGGTGATCGTTGCGTTGGTTGTATTGCATTTATTAGCCCTGCATGAAGTAGGTTCTAATAACCCAGACGGTATTGATATTAAGAAGAACAAAGATGCTAATGGAGTGCCTTTGGATGGCATCGCTTTCCATCCGTACTATACCGTGCATGACTTAGTGGGGATCTCGGTATTCTTGTTTGTGTTCTGTTCAATCTTGTTCTTTATGCCAGAGATGGGTGGTTACTTTTTAGAGTATGCAAACTTTGAAGAAGCTAATGCGCTTAAAACACCTGATCATATTGCACCGGTTTGGTACTTCACGCCTTACTACGCTATGTTGCGTGCGGTGACCTTCCCATTGTTTGGGGTTGATGCCAAGTTCTGGGGCTTTGTGGTAATGGCTGCAGCAATCGCCATATTTTTTATATTGCCTTGGTTAGACCGCAGTCCGGTTAGATCTTGGCGCTACAAAGGGATGCTAACTAAGATCGCCATTGTTAGCTTTGCTATATCGTTTGTTGTGCTAGGCTATCTTGGCGTTAAGCCGGCGACTGCTGGGCGGACTGTAGTCGCTCAAATATTTACAGTTATTTACTTCTTGTTCTTTTTGCTGATGCCGATATATACCAGGATTGAAGCAACTAAGCCTGTACCAGAAAGGGTGACAATGAGATGAAAAATTTATTGATAACTCTGCTGCTGGTTTTAATACCGGTATCTGTTTTTGCTGCAGGTGGTGGTAAAAGCTGTGGCACCATCGAGTGCTACGATTTTGAGCCAGCGCTTAAAGATAACGCTTCTCTGCAAAGTGGTGCGATGCTGTTTGTAAACTATTGCATGGCTTGCCATGAAGCGGCCTATTCTCGGTACGAAAGAGTGGGTACTGATTTAGGTATTCCAATGGATTTAGTTAGTAAGCACCTAATTTTTGATGATTCAAAAGTAGGTAGTTTAATGACTAACGCGATGCCTGAAAAAGGAGCTAAAAAGTGGTTTGGCGCTACTCCTCCAGACTTAACGCTAGTAGCGCGTGCACGCGGTGCTGACTGGTTATATACCTATTTGCTAACTTTTCATCAAGATAAAAATCGCCCTTGGGGAGTCAACAACTTAGTATTTAAAGATGTTGGTATGCCTAATGTTTTACTTGAATTGCAAGGCCATCAAAGCTGTATTCCTGCTTTAGCGGTCGCTGCCAATGGGGGGTTTAAGCAGGACCCATTAACAGGTGAGTTTTTAGAAGATGAAGATCCAGCTTATTCCTGTGGCCGCGTAACACATGTTGAAGGCACTGGAAGATTGACTCCAGCAGAGTTTAAAAAAGCTATTTTCGACTTGACTAATTATATGGTTTACATGGCTGAGCCGATGGCTCTCGAGCGTGAAAAAATGGGTATCTACGCATTGTTATTTATTGCGTTGCTATTTGTATTCACTTACATGCTTAATCGTGAGTACTGGAAAGATATTCACTAATTTGTTCAGCAGGTAATTCTACCTGCTGTTATTTTTGTAATTTGAGGTTTACCCTATGGGTGTTATGGCTAAACGGTCTTCAATGACCTTTTTCTCTGATGGTACTAGTCACTATAGCCATCGTGTTCGTATTGTCTTGGCTGAGAAAGGCGTGACAGTTGATATTGTTGATGCGAGTCCTGATGATTTACCTGAAGAAGTGTCAGAGCTAAATCCATATAACAGTCTGCCTACATTACTTGATCGTGACTTAGCATTGTATGAGTCTAAAGTAATGATGGAATATTTGGATGAGCGATTTCCTCATCCGCCCTTGTTACCAGTATACCCTGTAGCACGTGGGCAATGTCGTTTGTGGATGTATCGGATTGAGCGCGATTGGTGTTCTTTGGTTGACGCTATTATTAAGGGTAAAGACGATTCAAAAGTAGTAGAAAAAGCCCGTAAAGACTTATGTGATAGTTTGTTAAGTATTGCACCAATCTTTGCTGAAATGCCTTTCTTTCTCAGCGAAGAATTTACTCTAGTTGATTGCTGCTTAACGCCTATTTTATGGCGTCTACCTTCGCTAGGGGTTCAGCTGCCACAAACTAAACAATCTAAGCCTCTGATCGATTATATGGATCGTATGTTTGAAATGCCTTCATTTCAGGCCAGCCTATCCGATCAAGAAACGGAGATGCGCTAACAGATCTTTCTGTTAGTTAACCGTTGATGGACTCTACCGAAATCCCAATGACATCGAGCAGACCTTATTTACTTAAGGCTATGTTCGATTGGATTGTTGATAATGATTGCACCCCATATGTGCTGGTGGATGCGAATGTTGCTGGGGTATCAGTTCCACAAAATTTCGTCAAAGCCGGTGAAATAGTATTAAATATCTCTCCGGGCGCTGTAGTCGCAATGGATATGAACATGGAGTCGTTGAGTTTTAATGCTCGATTTGGTGGTGTGCCAACAGATATTTATACGCCGATTATTGCGATCAAAGGGATTTATGCGCGAGAGAATGGTAAAGGTATGATGTTCGAGTACGAAGAGCTTCCGCCAGAGCCATCAACACCGAAAAAACCTGCTAGACCTAGTCTAACAGTGGTTAAGTAAACGCTAATATTCTTTATCAGTCGATATATTCAAAGATCTTTACTACTCGCTCCACTCCAGATGTATTACGCGCAATGTCGGCGGCTTTAGTTGCCATCTCTCGAGTAATCAGACCCATTAAATAAACGGTACTATTTTCAGTGACAACTTTAATGTTGCCGCCATCGGTTGCGCTGCCGGCTAGCATCTTTGTTTTTAGTTTGCTGGTTATCCAGGTGTCGCTACTGCGAGTGCCAAAGCCTAGGCTTGGTTCAGCCGTGAGTTGGTTATGCAGTGTCTTTACTTCGCCAAGACTTCTTACTATAACGCCAGCTTGCTGCACAATATCATCAGTAGGAACTTGTCCCGCAAGCAATACTGTGCCGTTGTAACTGACGACGACTAAGTGGGCTTGGTCCAGTTCAGGTGAGGTTTGCCGTAGATTGACCAAAGCTTTGGTTTCAATGACTTCATCGTCAATTATTTTGCCGAATGAGCGTTCACTTTTGTTCTCGGCTATTGGTTTATCACGGGTGACATTGATAACCGAGCTGCAGGCAGATAATACTAGTAATAAAATGATAAGACTGACAAGTTTGGTTGTGGTCATTGCTAGGCTGTTCCTCCAAAAATATGGTTGTCTATAAGTTGGCATAGTGCATGAATAATAGTTGTTTGCATCTCTAAGCTACGAATACTGCTTGCGACCGGTAATGCTATTGCAATATCAAGCTCGCTAAGTTGAGCTATTAACATATCACTATTAGTACACAATATTATACAAATGTTCCGTTGTCGGGCGCTATGAATCGCTGCAATTAGTGCGTCATCAGACTCGCAAGCAAACATCACTAAGGTGTCGCCTTCGCTGCCGATGGCGTTAACTTTTTTAGCAATATCGCCGCTATGGTCTTTATTTAAGTATATCGCTGGCAATGCCGGGCGCTCTTCATCATGGCCGCCAAGTAAGTGGGAGCAGAACATTTGTGCTAAATAGCTGCCGCTGTTACTGCTGCAACTCAAGATTTTTTTATCTCGCAATAGGCAGTTGGCAATCGCTTCGCTGGCCAATGAGATTTGTGGCATAGCAGTGGAGGCACATACGCTATGTAGCTCGATATGTTCAGCAAATATTGACGAAAGTAAGTCGTTGTAGTTCATACCTTGCGTTTACCTGATAAATCATTAGTAAAAAGCATTTTCTATCCAATCGAATTGTAGTTCATTTTTTAGTGAAGTGACCGCTATTACATCAAATCTTATGACATGGTTTTGATATTGTTTGTTTTCGTTAAGATATGTTTTAGCGGCTAATAGTATTCGTTGTTGCTTGGCCCGAGTCACCTGCTCAAGTGCATGGCCGTGGCTATTACTTTTCCGGTATTTAACTTCAATAAAACATAAGGTATTTTTATGTCCACAAATAATATCCAGTTCGCCGCCGCGACAATAATAATTTTGAGCAAGAGTTTTAAAGCCTGCTTTTTCAGTTAATCGTTTTGCCGCTTGTTCATAGGCGGCGCCTTTATTCTTGCTTGAGACTGATTGTCGTTGCCATAACATTATTCGCTTCCTTGCGTAGTGTCATATAAGTGGTCTGTTCGGCGGAAATTAAGCCATTAGTGAATGATGCCCAGCTTGGTTGTCTTTCGATATTGCCATTACTGAGCCGGTTAAGTGCGCCGGTAAAACCCTGTAACTTGTAGTTATTATTTGCGTTTAACAGCGACATGCGCTGGCTTACGTAATAAGCATCTATTCCCAGTGCGTATAAGTTTTTACTAAAGTTGCCGCCACGTCGGATATGATTGTCGATCTGGCTGCTAAATCTAGTGTTATCGGCGGCCAGTGCCCAGGGAGTTTCAGCAAAATAGATACCACTTAAATCCATATCTTTACTTTGAGTGGTTGAACCGTTGTTAATTTGGTTAGTGGCGTATACAGGTAAGTCACCGGCAAAATGGAAGGCGAGAATAGGTTTTAGGGATCTCGCTTCTTGTGAGTTTGTGGCGATAAATACCATGTCGATATCTTTGCGACGATAAGGATCTGACTCTAGGAATTCGCCAAGTACATCTTGTAAATATTTAGTTCGCTGCTCACTGCGTTGAAGGTTTAGAGCATTCTTAATTGTAGCCGACATGGTGACGTTATCGGTAAACGTTGTTCTGATAGCGACGTTGGCCTCATGTTCCTGCCAGCTGTCGACAAAAGAGTCTGCCGCACGAATGCTCCAGTCTTTGTTTGACTGGATTACTAGTGCTCGGCTAAAATCGTTATTAATTGCCTGGTTACTTGCAAGTAGCGCGTCGTCGTTAGCTGATAAGCCAAGTTTGCTCAAGTTACTATTATTTATCGTGTTGGCGCTGAAATTTAACGCCAATGTTTGCACATCAATATTAGTGTTTTGTTCTAGTTGCTCAAGATTGCTTTTAGTAAGTGGGCCAATAACTGCGCTAGCGCCACTAGCAATCGCTTGTAAATAGAGCTGGGTAATATCTTTATTTCGATTAGTGTCAAAAAATTGTAATTCAGTGTTTTGATTTTCTTCATCAGCAAGATGAGCGGCAATAATACCATCACGAACACTATCGCCGGCGGACCGCAGTCGACCAGACAGGGGGATTAATATCGCAATTTTTTCTGGCGCTGTTAATGACATAAGTTGCATTAAACCGCTGGGAGGCATTAAATTGACGGTATGTTCTGACCAAGTACTTTGCCAAAATAGTATTTTTTGCTGAGTTTTCGCTAGCGTAATAGATGTATTTTTAGCGATAAGAGCTAGCGATAGCCAGCCAGAAAAATTTGAATTCTCAGTTTCAGTGGCAAGAGCTCGGTCGAGTCTAGCGCTAGTAGTTTGAATTAATATATTCCACACTCTATCGCTGTATTTTAGAACCTTTTCTTCATTCGTGGTTAGCGCTAATAGAGCGGTTAACGTTTTTGCTGCTTCAATAGGCTGCAGTACGACGTTGTAGGCCTGCTCCTGTAATAGTAAAAGTTGTGAGTTGGATGCTACAAGGGTGTTGTTTCCTTCCAGCCAATCTAATACCTGACTGGGTCGGTTTAGTGCTATGAAGGTATTGGAATAAATATTGCCGTAAAGTACTAGCTGATCATCGTTGAGTTGGCTGCTATCTACTTGCTGGATAAGTTTGGCAGCTATTGTCCAATCGGCTATTTGGGCGCTTAACTCGCCGGCTTGTAATAATTTGCGTGAGCGAATCGGCTCAAAAGAGTTTTGAGCTGTTAGAATAAGTTTGTCGATACTGACTTGTGTTTTAGTGGGGTCAGTAGGCTTGTCAGATGTGGGTTTCGTTTGCCCGCCGCCACAGGCGACAAGCCCAGCAATTAAACTGGCGAGTAGTATGTTTCGCACTAAATTGATTTTAGTTGGTGCTGGGTTTTTTTTTGTCATTTTAAGGTAAGGATTTTCCATGGAAGCTGGTGTGCTTTATGTGGTGGCAACACCAATCGGTAATTTAGATGACATGGTACCGCGAGCAGTGTCTGTTCTCAAAGCGGTGAATGTTATTGCGGCCGAAGATACCCGTCATAGCAAGCCGCTGTTGGCCCATTT
>TARA_B110000902_G_scaffold71422_1_pt1 | contig 19381 bp, 21 predicted proteins | sample TARA_B110000902 | Tara Oceans TARA_B110000902 (sample SAMEA4398009) | marine metagenome | biome: Polar Biome; feature: [SRF] surface water layer (ENVO:00010504); material: water (ENVO:00002006), including particulate matter (ENVO:01000060) such as... | depth 5 m | reverse complement strand
GAGAATCATGCACCATTCACTGAGGTTATATTTGATTACTACGTTAACTGGGTGCCGTTCTTGCTCAATTTATTCAGCCCTGTATTCGTATTTATCTCCGTTATATTCTTTACCTCAAAAATGGCACAGAATAGCGAAATTATTGCCATATTAGCCAGCGGTGTTTCTTACAGAAGATTCTTACGACCCTATGTTCTTACCAGTATCTTACTGGCTTTGGTGTCTTTCTCGCTTTTTGCATGGATTATACCCAAAGCAGACAAGACCCGTGTGGTTTTCGAAAACGAGTACATACGTGACCGTACTCATTATACCGCTTCGCAAATAAAGACACAGATATCTCCGGGTATTATTATGAGTATCGGTAATTTTAATTTTAGTGATAGTGCAGGATTCAAAGTAAGTCTAGAGCACGTAGTAGATGGCGATCTGAAATCTAAGCTGTACGCAGATAGACTAAACTGGAATAAAGAAGGACAGGTATGGCAGCTCAGTAAGTGGTGGTCAAGAGAGTTTATAGACGGTACAGAGGTACTCAGGAGTGGAGCCACTTTGGACACCTTGATTCCTTTTAATCCAGAAGACTTTTTCAGGAAAAATGATGATGTACAAATGTTTAACCTTGTAGAACTGGATGAGATGATTGTTTTAGAAGAAATGCGTGGTACGGGTAACACTTTCTTCTATACGACCGAGAGATACAAACGTTTTGCTATGCCTTTTGCAATGATCATCTTAACCATAATAGGCGTTAGCGTTGCTTCTAAAAAATCAAGGGGTGGCATCGGACTTAATCTTGGAGTTGGACTGTTAATTAGTTTCAGTTTTTTGGTTGTATTCCAGTTTTTCTTGGCCTACGGCAGCAGTGGTGCGTTGCATCCGCTATTGGCTGTAACCATTCCCAATCTCATTTTTGCAGGAATAGCATTGGTGATGTACAAACTAGCACAGAAATAGTATGAATGAACTTAGCATAAAAGAAGGAGGTTTTTTACTGATCAATAAGCCACTACGATGGACCAGTTTTGATGTGGTAAAAAGGCTACGCAATATTTCACGCATCAAAAAAATAGGCCATGCAGGCACGCTTGACCCACTGGCTACTGGGATGCTCATCGTATGCTATGGTAAATACACCAAGAAGATAGAAGGTATTCAATCACAAAAAAAAGCATACACTGGTACGTTTGTTATTGGTAAGACTACACCGTCCTTCGACTTAGAAACTGAAGTAGATGGGACCTATCCTACGGAGCATATTACTTCAGCATTTTTAGAAGAAAAGATAAACCTCTTTAGAGGAGACATAAAGCAAGTGCCGCCGCAGCATAGTGCGGTAAAAGTGAATGGGAAAAGAGCATACGAACACGCTCGCAAAGGGGAGACTGTAGAACTCAAAATACGTGATGCTCACATCAGTAAATATGAGATTGACGCTACTAATTTTCCGGAGATTAGCTTTGAGATACATTGCAGCAAGGGGACCTATATACGCTCACTTGCCAGAGACTTAGGCATAGCCTTAGATAGCGGTGCATACATGAGTAGCTTAGTGCGTACGAGTATTGGAGATTACGCTATAGAAAATGCCGTGGATATGGAGGATATAAAAGAGACTGAGGATTTTTTCAAATTCGCACAGCAATTTGCCGATTGAAAGTAATCTACGACATAGCAGAGTTTAAGCCAGAAAAGCCAGTGATTCTCACGCAGGGCACGTTTGATGGGGTACATTTTGGGCACCAAAAAATACTGAGACAAGTAGTAGACGAAGCGTTACAGATAGGAGGAGTAAGTGTATTGCTTACCTTTTATCCTCATCCACGGCTGGTACTTTATCCAGATGATAATGAGCTAAAGCTACTGAGTACCATAGAGGAAAAAGTGGACTTGGTTTCCGCTTTAGGTATAGACTACCTTATTATTATGCCGTTTACCCAAGAGCTCAGTAGACTGCGTGCAGACGAGTTTGTACGCGATATCTTGGCGGAGAAACTACACCTTACCAAGCTTATCATAGGATACGATCATCGCTTTGGTAGGAACAGGGAAGGAGGAATGCAAGAGATGGTTCTCTTCTCAGAAACCTATGGTTTTGAGCTAGAAGAGATTCCTGCTCAAGATATAAGTGAGAGTATAGTGAGTAGTACCAAAATACGTCAAGCATTGCTCAATGGAGAGGTACATCAGGCAGGAAAATATTTGGGTACAGCGTATGTCCTCCGTGGCAAGGTGGAAGAAGGCATGCAGCGAGGCACTACAATAGGATATCCAACTGCCAACATACGTGTAAATAGCAGCTATAAGCTCATTCCGAAAAATGGTGTGTACGCAGTGTGGGTATATATTGACGAAAAAAAGTTTGAAGGGATGCTCAATATTGGTTACAATCCTACTTTTGATGACAAGAAGTGGAGTGTTGAGGTACATCTTTTTGATTTCAATCAGAATGTGTACCACAAAGAGATAACCATTGCTTTTGTGTCACGCACTCGTGACGAGCAAAAATTTGACGATTTACAGTCGCTAATAAACCAATTGAAAGAGGATGAGAAAGAGATTAGAGCAATATTGGAGAAGTAGTTTACTAGCACTATTGTGTACTTTGTGTGCTAGCTCATTGGCACAAGTAGACACGCTAGACATCCGTTTAGAACAAAGCGTAAAGGAGATAATATCTTCGGATTTTGACTTAGACCTATTGCCCGCACAGAGTATATATGGTCAAGATTGGAACGCCAGAAATATAGATAGCCCAGCCTATGACTACAAGTTGATGAAGTTAGGGTACACGCTCGACCTTGTAGAAGAAGGCTGTGAGTATGTGCACCCTTTCAAAGGGCGTATAACCAGTAAATACGGCTGGAGAAGAAGCCGCTGGCACAAGGGGATAGACATAGACCTGGATATTGGTGACCCAGTATATGCAGCTTTTGATGGTGTGGTCCGTATACAGCGGTACAATCCCGGAGGTTTTGGCAACTATGTTATAATACGTCACTACAACGGTTTAGAGACGCTCTACGCTCATCTAAGCGAAACTCTAGTAACAGTGAATCAAACGATCCGTGCAGGGCAAGTAATAGGCTACGGTGGTAGCACAGGACGCAGTACAGGTTCGCACTTACATTTTCAGACGATGCTCATGGGGCAAGCTTTTGATCCTTCTCGAATAATAGATTTCAATACCTTCACACTCAAAAATGACCAAGCGACCGTTAATAACACGTGGTTTCCATACATCAGAAAGGGAAATACAAGAGCAAATATAGCACCTCCTAATGCACGTAGATACCATAAGATACGCAGAGGGAATACGCTCTCTGGCTTAGCACAACGTTATGGCACAACGGTAAATAGGATATGCAGATTAAATCGTATCAGTAGGACTACGACCCTACGTATAGGAAGGACATTACGGGTGAGATAGTGTTTGTTTAACGCTCAAACTCAAAGGTCCTAATGCACCGCATTATGTCCTCATTAATAAAGTTGTAGATAGGCATCACGCTATCTTGGGAAGTTCTTGTATTGAAGTAGAATGAGCCGCGAAAAAAATGCTTTTTATTGTCTGTGATATAAAAGTTAAGCGGAGTAGCTGTTTTGCCTTGTAGGTCATAGATTAACCCCGTAAAGCCTTTTGCTGTATCACTGATTTCTCGCTCTATTATTTCCTCTGCACGCTGCAGATGCGGTTTAAAAACCATTTTATATGCATCTTCTGTTAGGCTATCTAAGTCTGCTGTAGATTTCATCTCAATGTAGCTTAGGTGAAGCGTAGCATTAAATTGTGGGTACTGCAGATTATACCAACAAGGCTCATTACCTTGTGCGTATGGAACGAGTTTACTGTAGCTTGGTATTTCAAAAGAGAAGGGGCAATCAGTAGCTATTTCAGTAAAATTGCGTTCGGGATAGTATATCCGTGGATATGCCTTTGGCTTTGGTATGTAGTCAGAACATCCTACTAGTAGCAAGCAGCATCCCAGTATGTAAGAAAATAGTTTACTCATTTTCATCTGCTTGACGTTGGGTTCTAGCAATAGACAGTTTTACGCGTTTTATTCTTCTAGAGTCTGCACTCTCTACGGTAAATGTAATATTGTCAAAGATTATTTTTTCACCTTTACTGGGTATTTTCTCTTGTATCTCCATAAGCAAGCCACCTAGCGTATCAGCATCACCCTTTACTTTTTCAAAGTAGTCTGGTGCAAGTTCCAGTATTTTAGAAATATCATGCAAAGCGGTTTTGCCTTCAAATACATATGTGTTCTCATCTAGCTTAGAGTAGGAGAGGTCCTCCTCATCAAACTCATCTTTTATCTCGCCAAATACTTCTTCTAGGATGTCTTCCATAGTAACTATGCCGCTGGTTCCTCCATATTCGTCTACAACTATAGCCATGTGTACACGTTTGTCTTGAAACTCCTGTAGCAAATCATCAATCTTTTTATGTTCAGGTACAAACATAGTAGGACGTATCAGGTCTCTCCAGTTGAAGTTGGTCTTTTTGTGTATGTACGGCAACAAATCTTTGATATAGAGTATGCCACGTACCTGGTCGAAGGTTTCTTCGTACACAGGAATACGGCTGTAACTCCAATCTATGATGATATCTAACAGCTCTTGTGCATCAGTAGTAATGTCAATACAGTTCACCTCTGTACGAGGTTTCATTATTTGTTTTACGCTGGTATTACCAAAGTTAATTAGTCCTTTTAGAATGTGTTTTTCTTCTATCTCCTTGTTTCCGTCTGCAATGTCAATAGCCTGGCTTATCTCTTCCATAGAAATGCTGTGTTGCCTGTTTTTGAGATATTTGTCGAATAAGGATGAACTAGCTGCAAGGCTTAATACAATTGGTTTAAAGACGGTGTAGCATGCCTTAAGTGGCCTACTCATGAGTCGTACTATCTTTAAGTTGTTTTGCGTAGCATATATTTTCGGAATAATCTCACCAATGAGTACAAGTAAGAAGGTGATAAGTACTACTTGAAATAAAAATGAAATGGTTTCTGCGGACAGCAGAATTATACCAAGGTCTAAACTAGAAAAATGAAAAACACGCTCAAATAACCAACTGGAAAAGATAACAATGAAAATATTGATGAGATTATTCATCAACAAAATAGTGGCCAGTAGTCTACGCGTACCCGTCTTTCTATTGGGCTCGTTTATGAGGTCTAGAGCTACCATACTAGCAGGCGTATTCTCATCATTGAGCTCTACGAGATGGCCAGGACTAAGGCTAAAGAAAGCATTTTCTGAACTGGAGAATAGAGCGGACAAACCAAGAAAAATGAGAATAACCAAAAAGCCGAAAATACCCACAAGTAAATCGGAACCTATACTCGAATCTTGTGTAGCCTGTAATAAAAAAAATATCTGTTGATAGGGCTCGGAGTCGCTTTTCAATGTCGTGTATCTAGATTAAAATGGAAGGTCATCATCTCCTTCATCTATGATGCTTTCAATGGCTGCCTCATTGTGTTTTTCAACCTCTTTTGCTGGAGCACTTGGCTGTTGTTCAGCTGCTGGAGCTCCGCCGCCTGCATTGTTTCCTCCGCCAGATTTGCCTAACATGTTCATTGTAGATACACGTATCTTGGTGCTGTACCTTTTTATGCCATCCTTCTCGTACATGTCTGTTTTCAGTCTACCTTCTACATAGATCATACTTCCTTTATTCAAGTACTTCTCTGCTACTTTGGCAAGGCCATCCCACATTTCTAGGTTGTGCCATTCTGTGTTTTCTACTTTGTTGCCATTTTTGTCGGTATATCGCTCGCTTGTAGCTAGAGCAAGAGTGGCTACTACTTTGTTGGCGTCGAGGTATTTTACTTCGGGATCTTTTCCCAAATTACCTACTAGTATTACTTTATTTATCATCGTTTTTTTGTTGGTTTAGAAACTTCTGAGTGAGCACACTCGTAGGGTATATGGCCCCCATTTGTTCCAAATCTATTTCAAATATATTGCTTTTTGAAAAAATAGGTTTTTTGTCTACGTATATTGTGTAAAAATGAGCGGCAATTTTACGGTGAGACAGCAAGTGAGTTGTACTAAAAGAAGGACCTATTTCTAGGGATACTTTGTTTTCTATCAGGAGATTAGCCATCTCTATTAGTTCGGATGGTGTTAGGTTTTCTTCTGCAAGAGGAAATTGATGTAAATTTTGCCAAATTCCAGATTCACGTTTTTCTATGTACGTATTTTCTTTGTGTTGAAAATACAAGTAGCTATGCACAACATTTTTTACTTTTGTTTTTCCTTCCTTGTGAGGCAGTGTATTTACTAAGCCTTTTTCATAGGCAAGGCAATTATCCTGAAGCGGACAGAAAGTGCACAATGGTTTCTTTGGTGTGCAGTGTAAAGCACCGAATTCCATAATTGCTTGGTTAAAAAGTGCAGGGCGTTTTGCGTCAAAAATCTCACTCACAGCAGCACGAATAGCTTTTTGGCCAAGTGGTTTATTGATGGGTTCTTTTATGGCAAATAATCGAGAGATTACACGGTATACATTGCCGTCTACAACCGGGTGCGGCAGGTCAAAAGCAAAGCTAGCAATGGCCGCAGCGGTATATTCGCCGACTCCTTTCAGAGACAAAATATCTGTATAGTTATTCGGAAAAATTCCGGAGTAATTATCCTTCACTGTTTTGGCAGCAGCATGCATATTTCGAGCTCTAGAATAGTATCCCAATCCTTGCCAAAGGGTTAGGATTTCTTGCTCATCAGCTTGTGCCATATCATAAACCGTAGGGTAACGCTCTACGAATTTTTCATAATATGGAAGCCCTTGAGCTACACGTGTTTGTTGGAGCATTACCTCAGATAGCCATATCTTGTAAGCATCCTTTGTGTGTCGCCATGGCAAGTCACGTTTATGATTATTGTACCAGTCTATAAGTAGATTATTGAATTTCAAAAGTTTCGCAAAAAAAGGTATACCCGCACATTATTAAGAATAAATAATATACTTTTGCAAGATAACCATAAAAAATGAGGAACATATGACTAAATCAGAAGTAGTTAATGAGATTTCAGAACGCACTGGCGTTGAGAAAGCAGTTGTGCAAGAGACAGTAGAAAGTTTCTTTAAAATTGTAAAAGGTTCACTGGTCAATGGAGAGAACGTTTATTTTAGAGGTTTCGGGAGTTTTGTTGTACAACGAAGAGCTCAGAAAATTGCACGAAATATTTCGAAAAACACGCAGATTACAATACCTGCTCATAATATTCCGAAATTCAAGCCAGCTAAAACTTTCGTAGAGCAGGTTAAAGAAAAATAATTGAATAGGTACCTCAGTATATACATTTGAAAGGTAATTTAACTATTTTCAATACCATTGTTTTGGTATTTGGGATAGCACTTACAGTAGGTCTTACACAGGCTGGATGTAACAGTGCCACATCCGAAGTTGCAGAAAATCACGATGGACACGATCATGGTGCCGAAGCTACGACAGAGAGCGAACAACCACCCATACGAGTAAGCGATGTCGCTCTTGCTCCAGATGCAGACCTGGAAATAGAAGTGGATAATGCTCTTGCAAATATTTCTAAAGGCAAAGAAACCAATGACATGTCATTGGTTATGAACGCAGGTATAATGAAGCTATTAGCGGTGTCTAGGGCTGATACGAACAACCTAAGAGCCATCTATCATTTAGGTCTTTTTTCAATAGAATCAGGACAATTAGAAAAAGCTGAGAAAAGGTTTGAAAAATTAATACTTTTGCAGCCCGAAAATAAGGAGTACAAAGCTAAACTCACTGAGATTCGCAATAAATTAAATTAAAACATTTTAAAATATATACATTATGCCAAGCGGTAAGAAAAGAAAGAGACATAAGATTGCTACACACAAGCGTAAAAAACGTCTAAGAAAAAATAGACATAAGAAAAAGAAGTAATACATAATCCTAAAGCAACATGGCCTACGAAATGATAATAGACGTAGGGCAAGAAGGAGAAAGAATAGCTCTGCTTAAGGATAAGAAACTTGTTGAATTACACGAAGAGAAAAGCGATAATAGCAATTTCTTAGTAGGTGAAATTTACTTAGGTAAGGTAAAAAAAATAATGCCGGGTTTAAACGCGGCATTTGTAGATGTAGGGCACGAAAAAGATGCCTTTTTACATTACCATGATTTAGGTCCATACATAAATTCATGGGTTAAGATAACCGATGAGACTTTAGATGGTAAACGAACAGAGGGAGATCTTTCTTCGTTTAAATTGGAGCCCGAGACTGTTAAAACTGGCAAGATAAGCCAGGTGCTAAAACGGAATCAACAAATTCTTGTCCAAATAGCAAAAGAGCCAATATCTTCTAAAGGTCCACGGCTTACAACAGAAATCTCCATAGCTGGAAGATACTTCATTTTGGTGCCCTTTTATGACACGGTAAACGTAAGTAAAAAAGTAAGCACCTTAGAAGAACGTAAACGTCTCAAAAATTTGGGCAATAGCCTAAAGACACCAAAACTAGGGCTGATATGCCGGACTGCTGCAGAGCAGAAAGGTGGTCAAGACTTACATCAAGATATTTTAGAGCTGCAACAAAAGTGGGAAAGTATTTTCACAAAGTTGCCTAATGCTCAACCTAGAGATAGAGTTCTTGGTGAGGCACAAAAGAGTTTTGCTATATTAAGAGATTTACTCAGCTATGATTTTGGTGCAATCACCATCAATCAAAAACTACTCTATGAGGAGATGAAAGCTCATCTTAGCTCCATAGATCCTAAGCTCACTAAGGTGCTTAAGCATTATACTGGAAAAGAAAATATCTTTAGCCAGTTTAGTATAGATAAACAGATACAGAGCTCGTTTGGTAAAACAGTGTCTTGCTCTGGCGGATCGTACCTTATTATTGAGCATACTGAAGCATTGCACTCCATCGATGTGAATAGTGGTAGCAAGACTGCTCGATCTAGTAACCAAGAAGAGAATGCACTTGCAGCTAATTTGGATGCTGCCAAAGAAATAGCACGTCAGCTTCGTTTGCGTGATATGGGTGGAATAGTAGTTATCGATTTTATCGATCTACGTACACCCAATTTTAAGAAACAACTCTTCAATACGCTCAGTGATGCTATGGAAGATGATAAAGCAAAGCATACCATTTTACCAATGAGTAAGTTTGGCTTAATTCAGATCACACGCCAACGTGTAAGACCTGAAATGTCCATTAAGACATCAGAAAAATGTCCTACTTGTTCAGGTACCGGTACTATTACATCCAGTGTAATGATTATAGACGATATAGAAAACCACCTGGAGTATTTGCTCACTGTTGCTAAGCATAAAAAAGTGACTATCGTTACCAATCCTTATTTAGCGGCGTTTATGAAACAAGGTATACCGAGTAGACGTATGCATTGGTTTAGTAAATACAAAAAATGGGTTACAATAAAAGGTGATATTAAGCAAGGAATGCTAGACTATAGTTTTTTGGATCAGAACAATGAACCAATTGACATAGACAAACCTTAATGGCTATAAAGCTGATAGTTGTAGGTCAGACGAAAGAAACGTTTTATAAGCAAAGTGAAGCGGAATACCTCAAGAGGCTTACCAAATTTGCGAAGCTAAACTATATCACAGTCCCTAGTTCTAAAAAATCTGCCGTACGTGAAGATTGTTTACGTATGGAAGAAGATCAATTATTGAAACATATAGGCCCAAGTGACTACGTGTTGCTATTAGATGAGAATGGAGATGAGTTTTCTAGTAGAAAATGGGCACGTGAGCTGAATGACCGTATTGTGAATGAGAGCAACCTGACGTTTATTATCGGTGGGGCTTTTGGTTTCTCAGCTAAAGTAAAGTCAAGAGCAAATGGTTCTTGGAGTTTGAGTAAACTTACCTTTCCGCATCATTTGGTGCGGACTATTTTTTTAGAACAATTGTACAGGGCGTTTACTATTTTAAATGGCGGCAAGTACCATAACGACTAAAATATGACGAAGCTTGATAGATTACATCTAATAAAAATTTGATTATTCGCAAACTTTGATATGTTTGCACACGAGCAATAAGTTCCATAATGGCAAAGAAAAAAGATAAAAAAGACGATAAGAAAAAAATGGGTAGGCCGCCTACCAAACCGGTAGTCAAAAGACCTGCATACTACGTTACAGTTAAGGTAAGTAACTCTATGAACTATCAAAAGACGAATGTTCTTATTAGTAAAGATACAATCCCGGAGATAAAGCAACTTATAGCTAGATCGCCTCAGACTGTTGATTTTTTAGGCTATTGGAATGGAAAGTCATACGAAAAAATTCCTGAAATAGAAGCTTTCATCAAGAGTCGGAAATAATTTTAATACATCGTCAAAAATAAATATGAGGAGCTCCCTGCGGTGAGCTCCTTTTTTTTATCACCTATTTTAAAAAAGCTATTGTTCGCAAAATATCCACGTCAGTTTTGGTTGCTATGTCTAAGTACATTGTTGTTCTTTTTCAGTTTCACTATACTTATTCCTGAGTTGCCAGACTATATTACATCTTTAGGAGGTGCAGATTACAAAGGTTGGACTATTGGTCTATTTACCATAGCTGCAGGCCTATCTAGGCCTATTAGCGGAAAGCTTGCAGACATTATTGGCCGTAAACCAATAATGATATTTGGAGGAGTTGTCTGTATTGTAATGTCGTTCTTCTATCCACTTTTGAGTTTCGTATTCGGATTTCTATTCCTGCGTTTCTTTCATGGGCTTAGTACCGGATTTATGCCTACAGGTTCGGTAGCCTACCTTGCAGATATTATACCCGCCAATCGAAGGGGAGAAGCCATGGGACTAATTGGCATAATGAATAACCTTGGCATGATGAGTGGATATGCAGCTAGTAGTTTTATTGTGAATCAGGTTGGGCTCACCAACATGTTCTACCTTTCTGGACTGATAGCTTTCTTCTCTGTATTCTTTGTCTTTACTATGCAAGAGAGTTTGCCAAACGTGCAGCCGCTAAAGCTTCGTCATTTTAAACTCAATGCAGATGATGTTTGGGATAGCAGAGCAAAAGAGCCAGCTGTACTAATGTTGCTTACCGTTACTATGTTTGGAGCTATAATTACCCTAATACCAGATTATTCGGTAGGTTTGGGAATAGAGAATAAAGGGTTATTTATTTCCATAATGACTGTGTCGACTATTTTTATAAGACTATTTACAAGTAAACTCTCCGATAATAAAGGAAGGGTTTTTAGCTGTAAAATTGGAACAAGTTTTTGGGTCGTAGCTGCCATTTTACTTATGTTTCGACAAGTAGAGCTGTTTTATCTGGCGGCTATTTTCTGCGGTATGGCATCGGGAATCAATTCTCCCGCTTTATTTGCTTGGGCTGTAGATGTTGCCAATGGTATCAGATCTGGCAGGGCTATGGCTACATTGTTTATTGCTCTAGAGGCAGGAATTACCCTTGGAGCCATTGGCTCTGCATCTATTTATGGTAATGTCTTTGTAAATTTCACACATGTGTTTTTGGTGATTGCTCTTGTTAATATCGGTGCTCTTTTGTATCTTTTTAAGGGTGTTGAAAAAAAAGAAAGTAAAACGCTGTTGGTGTAATTATTTGTATTTGTTCAAAATAGCTTAGACTTCCCTTGTTTTACGGTATCTTACGGGTGTAAATACCTGTTGAAATAAGCAGTAAATAATTCTTGCTTGGTGGGGGTTTATTGTTTGGTCAAAAACATACATTTGCAGGAAATTATACAAGCATTTCATGGGTAAAAATGTAAAAATAAAACGCGGTATGGATATAACGTTGGAAGGGCAACCTGAAAACACCATACATAGTGTACAAGCCCCTGCAACCTTTGCGTTAAAACCAAAGGATTTTAAAGGACTCATCCCTAAGCTTAATGTGAAGCAAGGAGATGAAGTGAAAGCAGGAGATTGTCTGTTTACGGATAAAGGTAATAGTAGTATCTGTTTTACTTCGCCAGTTAGTGGTGAGGTTGCTGAGATAGTACGTGGAGATAGAAGAGCTATCATGGAAGTAAAAATATTGGCAGACTCAGAAGTGAGCTACAAGTCATTTGCTACCTCTGGATATGCTGGTAAATCTAGAGATGAGGTGAAAGCCCTTCTGCTAGAAGCTGGTTTGTGGCCATTCATTGTTCAACGTCCTTTTGGTGTTATTGCAGACACAGATATTTCGCCAAAAGCAATACACGTTTCTGGTTTTGATTCAGCTCCACTGGCAGCAGACCTTAGTGTCTCACTAAAAGGGGAAGAAGCAAATCTGAAAGTTGGTTTTGAAGTATTGCAAATGCTTACAGACGGAAAGGTTCATTTGAATCTTCATGCAAATAAGAATGCAGATATATACTCGCAAGTAACCGGAGTAGAAGTGAATACGTTCTCTGGTCCACATCCAAGTGGACTTGTAGGTCTTCAGATAAACAAGGTAGATCCAATAAACAAAGGAGATGTAGTGTGGACCCTAAAGCCACAACACGTTGCTTTTATTGGTAAGTTTTTTGCCTTTGGGAATGTAAACCTTGAGCAGACTATTGTAGCAGCAGGCTCAGAGATGAATGCTCCAGCCTACTACAAAACAAGAGTAGGTGCCAATATTGCCACTATGTTAGATGGTAATCTAAAGCAAGATAATGTACGTGTGATAAGCGGCAATGTGCTCACAGGAGATAGAATAGCTACAGATGGTTACTTAGGATTTTCGGATAATCAATTATCCATTATTCCAGAAGGTGATCATTATGAAATGTTAGGATGGTTATTCCCCTCTTACCCAAGACCGACATTAAGCCCATCGCTTCCCATTTCAAAATTTTTGAAAAAGAAATTTAAAGTAAATACAAATCCTCACGGTGAGCCTAGAGCTTACGTAGTAACAGGGCAGTACGAAAAAGTAATGCCTATGGACATTATGCCACAACAGCTTGTGAAAGCAGTGATGGCCAAAGACCTTGAGCTTATGGAAAATTTGGGTATTTACGAGGTAATAGAAGAGGATATGGCACTTTGTGAGTTTGTATGTACATCTAAGATAGACGTACAAAAAGTGCTAGGAGAAGGACTACAATTAATGGCAGAAGAAAGTTAATATGAAATTTTTAAGAGATCAAGTTGACAAATTAAAGCCAACCTTCTCAGAAGGAGGAAAGCTAAGTTTCTTGCATTCTACATTTGATGCATTTGAAACATTTTTATTCGTACCAAACCATACTACCAAGAATGGTTCGCACATACGCGATGGTATAGATTTGAAACGTACCATGTTTATAGTAGTTATCGCAATGGTACCTGCTTTGCTATTTGGTATGTGGAATGTGGGTCATCAACAGAGCCTTGCACTTACAGGCACAGATGGAGATTTATTTAATAATTTCTGGGTAGGTTTGTTGCAAACTCTTCCTATCATTATCGTATCCTATGCAGTAGGATTGGGTATTGAGATGGGTTTTGCTCAGTTTAGAGGTCACCCAGTAAACGAAGGCTTTCTAGTTACTGGTATGCTAATACCGCTTTGTATGCCGCCAGATGTTCCATTGTGGATGGTAGGTCTAGCTACAGCTTTTGCAGTGGTAATAGGTAAAGAGGTTTTTGGTGGTACGGGCATGAATTTGCTCAACCCTGCACTCACGGCACGTATGTTCTTATACATTGGTTATCCAAGTAGCATGAGTGGAGACACTGTATGGGCTGCATTGCCAGAAGGCGTTGCTACGGTAGATGGTTATTCAGGTGCTACTGCTTTAGGTAATTTAGCATCAGCTACTTCTGCAGGTACAGGATGGAGTTCAGACTTATTGGCCGGAGGTAGTATAATGCCCGCTTTTTGGGGTAACATACAGGGCAGTATAGGAGAAACATCTGTTGTGGCTATACTCATAGGAGCTGTTATATTGATAGCTGCTGGCGTAGGAAGTTGGAAAATAATGGCAAGTACCTTCATAGGTGGTTTGTTCATGGGATGGATTTTCAATATCTCTGGAGCAAGCGGTGCGTGGATGGATATTCCAGCGATGTATCACTTAATAATAGGTGGTTTTGCTTTTGGAGCAGTATTTATGGCAACAGATCCTGTATCTGCTGCACAAACAGAAACAGGGAAATGGGTATACGGATTTTTTATAGGTGTTATCACCGTACTAATACGTGTATTTAACCCAGGATACCCAGAAGGTATAATGATGGCAATACTTCTTATGAACGTGTTTGCTCCGCTTATCGACTACTACGTAGTTCAGTCTAACATTAAAACAAGATTAAAACGTGTCCAAGTTTAATAAAAACGATAACAAGTACATTATATCGTACGCGATAATAATGACATTGGTATTTGGTTCGGTACTAGCTGTAGTAGCTCTTGCACTGAAACCAAAGCAAGATGCAGAGGTGCTTCTTGAAAAACAAAACTTTATTTTGAAAGCTGCTCTTGGCGAAAAAGCTATGAGCACGATGTCTGATGAGGAAATAACAGCGTTGTACAATGAGACTGTGAAAACAGTAGTAGTGAAAGCAGACGGAGTTAGAGTAGAGACGGAAGAAGCAAGTATAAACGTATTCAAAGAATACAAGAAGCCAAAAGATGTACGTGAATTGCCAGTCTACAAGGTGTACGACCAAGCAGATTCCAACAAGATAAAAGCGTATGTATTTCCTGTGTATGGTAAAGGCCTTTGGGATTTTATCTGGGGATATGTAGCTGTAGAGGCAGATCTCAAGACGCTAGGCGGTCTTGTATTGGATCATAAAGGTGAAACACCTGGACTGGGTGCTCGTATTACAGAACAAGAAGTTCAAAGCCGTTTTATTGGTAAAGAAATATTCAATGCCAATGGAGAGCTTGATGCTCCTCATTTTCAAAAAGGAGAGGGTAACACATACGAAGGTGCACACAAAGTGGACGGACTAAGTGGGGCCACCATTACGGCAAAAGGAGTTAATAATATGCTAGATGATTACCTAGCTATGTACAAATCATTCATTAAAGCACAGAAATAATGAGTACTGAAACAGTTGAAAAAACAAACGATCAAGTAGCAGAAGTGAAAAAGCCTTCTGAGCCACTTTTTAGTAAGAAGAGAAGACAACTTCTTTCCAATCCATTGGATGAGGATAACCCAATCACTATCCAAGTGTTGGGTATATGTTCGGCACTTGCCGTTACCGTGGCACTCAAGCCTACATTTGTAATGGCTGTTGCCGTTACAGCCGTTCTTGTACTGGCCAATGTTGTCATCTCTGCTTTGAGAAATACTATTCCCAATAGAATTAGAATCATTGTGCAACTCGTAGTAGTTGCGTCTTTGGTAGCCATAGTAGATCAGGTGTTGAAAGCGTATAGCTATGATATCTGGAAAGAACTATCTGTGTTTATTGGACTTATTATTACAAACTGTATCGTGATGGGACGTCTTGAGGCATTTGCCTTGGGTAACAAACCATGGGATGCATTCTTAGATGGTTTGGGTAACTCTTTCGGGTACGCTTGGATTATCCTTGCTATTGCTTTCTTTAGAGAATTATTTGGTAGCGGAAAACTATTTGGTTTCCAAGTAATGCCAGATGGTTACATAGGTAATGGAGTTATGATGTCACCCGCAGGAGCTTGTCTTTTGCTAGGTGTGCTAATTTGGATAGTAAGAAGCCGAAGCGGTTACGTAGAGGATTAATTAGAAAATCTTAATAGATAGAAAAATGGAAAATTTAATAAACATATTTATCAAATCGATTTTTATCGATAATATGATTTTTGCTTACTTCCTTGGTATGTGTTCATACCTTGCAGTATCCAAAAAATATAAGACTGCAGCCGGTCTTGGAATGGCAGTAATTTTTGTTCTGGGTATCACGGTACCGTTGAACTGGTTAGCCTATAACTTCCTGCTAAAAGAAGGAGCTCTTACCTGGATAAGTGCAGATTTTGCTACAGTAGATTTAGAAGTACTTAAGTTTATCGTATTTATTGCGATAGTAGCTGCATTTGTGCAGCTTACAGAGATGGTAGTAGAGAAGTTCTCTCCAGCTTTGTACAACTCACTGGGTATATTTTTACCACTTATTGCTGTAAACTGTTCTATACTGGGGGGTGCATTGTTCTTACCTACAAGAGATTATGAGTTTGCAGAGGCTGTGACTTTTGCTCTAGGTTCTGGTATTGGATGGTTCTTAGCGGTAGTGTCGCTTGCTGCTATTCGTGAGAAAATGGCTTATGCAGACGTACCTAAGCCACTTAGAGGCCTTGGTATTACATTTATTATCGTAGGACTTATGGCTTTTGGTTTCATGAGTTTCGGTGGTTTTGAGCTACCTTTTAAGACAACAGAGCAGCAACAAGCCGAACAAGAAAAATCATCGGCGAAAATTGAAAACAAAAGTGCAGAATCAGTAGTTAATTCAGTAGTAAACTATTCAGAATAAAGAAATGATAATAGCATTAAACACAACAGTCATATTACTTGCAGCAGCGGTATTTACCTCTGTCATTATCCTTTTGGTAGCTATGCTTATGATAGCCGCCAAAAGATTGGTAAACCAAGGTGCTGTGAAACTTACAATAAATGGAGAAAGAGAAGTAGAAGTAGAAGCTGGTGGCACCCTTTTGGGAGCACTACAGCAAGCTGAGCTTTTCTTGCCATCTGCCTGCGGTGGTGGTGGTACTTGTGCTATGTGCAAGTGTCAGGTACATGAGGGTGGAGGAGATATACTCCCTACAGAAACAGGGCACATCAAAAGAAGTGAGCAGAAAGATAACTGGAGACTTGCTTGCCAAGTGAAGGTAAAAGAGAACATGGTGGTAGAAGTGCCAGAAGAGGTATTTGGTATCAAGAAGTGGGAGTGCGAAGTAGTTTCTAACTACAATGTAGCCTCGTTCATAAAAGAATTTGTAGTGAAGCTTCCTGAAGGTGAAAACCTAGACTTTGAAGCGGGTGGATACATACAGGTAGATGTTCCCCCAATCACTGTTGATTTTGGAGAGATTGATATTACAGCACACCCAGAGCTTATAGCCGATGGTCGTGATGCCATGGATTTTAAATCTGAATGGGATAAATATGGTCTTTGGGATCTTAAAATGGTCAACGACGAGACTATTTTTAGAGCGTACTCTATGGCTAATCACCCAGCAGAGGGGAATATAGTAATGCTAAACATACGTATAGCTACTCCACCTTGGGATAGAAAGAATAACAAGTGGATGGATGTAAATCCAGGACTGTGTTCTTCGTATGTTTTCGGATGTAAGCCAGGTGATAAGGTAACTATATCAGGACCTTACGGTGAGTTCTTTATTAAAGAGACAGATGCAGAAATGCTCTATATCGGTGGTGGTGCAGGGATGGCACCTATGCGTTCTCACTTATTCCATTTGTTCCATACTTTGAAAACAGGTAGAAAGGTAACGTACTGGTACGGTGGACGTTCTAAGAGAGAATTGTTCTATTTAGATCACTTTAACAAAATAGCTGAGGAGTTTCCGAATTTTAAATTCTATGTGGTATTATCAGATGCCACTCCAGAAGACAATTGGGTTACCAAAACAGATATGGAGGATAATGTTGGAGATGGATTCTCTGGGTTTGTACACCAAGCAGTAATAGACGAGTACCTTACGAAGCACGAAGCTCCTGAGGATATTGAATTTTACTTTTGCGGTCCTCCACTAATGAACCAAGCGGTTCTTAAAATGTGTGATGACTGGGGAGTGCCACCAGAAAACGTTGCCTTTGACGATTTCGGCGGATAACAATTAGAAATAAAATTCAGATAATGAATTATAACAATACATCAAAAGGCAGAGCAATCTGCCTTTTTTTTATGCTAGTTGGTTTTGTTGCGTGTAAACAAGAAACTACGATTCAACAAAACAAGGTGTCTGGCAACGCATTGGGTACTACGTACCACATTGTATACTTAAGTACAGCAATAGATAGTATTCGGCAAAAAATAGATTCTATGGTATTTGCCGTGAATCACGGTCTATCTACCTATCAGGACAATTCGCTCATTAGTGCGTTCAATATCAACTCAGATGGATTATGGAATGATCCAAACGAAGCAAAGCATTTTGTAAATGATATGCGTCACTTTGCAGAGATGGTAAGCCTGAGCAAAGGCATTAGTAGTAAGACTGCAGGAGCATTTGACCCCAGTGCGAAGCTGCTTTTTGATGAGTATATGCGTGCTAAAAAGGCGGAAGAGGTGATGAGTACAGAAGCTGTAGCACATGCTATAGCTCACAAGGGAATGGGAAAAGTACTGTTTGATAAGCAGGGCGTTCCGTATAAACTGGACTCCTTGGTGCAACTCAATTTTAATGCTATTGCCAAAGGATATTTAGTAGACATTATAGGGAATTACCTAACGGCACAAGGAGTAAATGATTATTTGGTGGAAGTAGGGGGGGAGATGCGACTAAAAGGGCAAAATGCAGAAGGTGTGTCTTGGAAAGTGGGTATCAATGTTCCTTTGTTAGAAGCCAAGTCTTCAGATTTTTTCAAAGTGCTGGAGCTAGAAGATATCGCCTTAGCCACAAGTGGTAATTACCAAGATTTCTATTCGATAGAAGGTAAACTGGTAGGACACACATTAGACCCTAGAGATGGTAAGCCTGTAATAAGTACATTAAAGAGTGCTAGTATATTGCACAAAAAATGTGCGGTGGCAGATGCCTACGCTACAGCAGCTATGGTGCTAGGCCTAGAGGAATCTAGAAAGATAGTGCAGCAAGATTCTACGCTTAGTGCATTCTTTATCTATGAGAACGGTACGGAGCTACAAGGAGAATTTGTAGAATAAGGGAGTTCTATTTTTCTTCTTATTCCTTTACCTTGCGGTCTTTATCATGATGACCGAAAAAGCCAGAAAAGTAGCCGATAGGCTGATGAGATACGTACAGGTAGATACACAAAGTGACCCGTACAGTGAAACATTTCCCAGTACAGAAAAGCAAAAAAATCTGAGTTTACTACTCGTAGATGAACTACAGTCTATAGGGGTAACAGATGCTTATATGGACGAATGGGGCTATGTCTTTGGTACAGTGCACAGTAATACGGATAAGAAGATAGAAACCATTTGTTTCTGCTCCCACGTAGACACGGCACCTGATTGTAGTGGAGCTAATGTAAAACCAATTCTACACGAAAATTATCAAGGTCAAGATATAAGATTGCCAGATGATACAACACAAGTAATCACTACCAACCAGCACAGCTACCTCGCAGAGCGTATAGGAGATGATATTATCACGGCAAGTGGTAATACACTGCTTGGAGCCGATGATAAGGCAGGAGTGGCCATCATAATGCAGTTAGCAGAAGAACTTGTACAGAATTCTAGCGTTAAACATGGAGATATTCGTATACTCTTTACTCCAGACGAGGAAGTAGGTAG
>TARA_B110000902_G_scaffold39718_1_pt1 | contig 19445 bp, 16 predicted proteins | sample TARA_B110000902 | Tara Oceans TARA_B110000902 (sample SAMEA4398009) | marine metagenome | biome: Polar Biome; feature: [SRF] surface water layer (ENVO:00010504); material: water (ENVO:00002006), including particulate matter (ENVO:01000060) such as... | depth 5 m | reverse complement strand
ATATTTAGGTTCAACAGAGTTGGATCTACTGCATTTACATCTATAAAGTGAGCACCTCCAGTGTGGTATCCATTCGTTGATGCTACGACTTCACGCAAGTTTCGGTCAAACGTGCTCTGTCTGCTTGTGTTGTTTATGTAATTGTAGCGTACGGTATCGGTAAAAAGTCCTCTATCGTCTGAGCTAAAAATGGGATTACTCTCATCCAACTGGTCAAATTGCCGATTGAGTAGCTGTGGCATCAATTGCCACAAACCATTGGCATTAAGTGAGAAATATGATCTTCTCTGCTGCTCAAATAGCATCCCAAACTGCAGATCATGCTGCTCCTTGAGTGACCTGCTCGGATTGATGGAAAAATTAACCATTGTACTCAACGAAGTCTTTTGCCAATCTGATTTGGCATACCTACTCAATACAGAACCGGGAGCATACCATATGCCATTAATGTTCACTGGGTTTTGTCCGTTGACCAATCCTTGTTCCTGTGACAATTGATCTAAACTACCCACCGTATTGTTATCTAAAACATACTTTGTGACTGCCGCTCGCTGAGCATTATCACTACTTCCCGTAAAACGCAATGCTGTATCTTGATAACCAACATATTCAGTGTATCCTGCTATCACTTGCTTATTCCCATTCTCATTCAGCACCATTTTAGGCTCATCTACAAACCGATATGTTTCTTGGCCTCTTGTTCTAAACTCACCTACGTATCCATAGTTGAATACATTGTCGCCATGGATAGGATCCACTGTTTTTGTATTCAATCGCTGATAATCTGCTATAACGATGTAGCTCATTTTACTTATTAGGCTGCTATCATATACAAAATTACCCTTGCTATCATATGGGCTCTTTAGCGTGTGCTCCACTTGAGCATTTAATTTACCAGTGAAACTAGTCGTTAACGGATTGTGCTCAGCATTGAGCAAGCTATTGCTAAAGGACCACTGATTTCTTCGGGTATACTGTAGCGATGGCTCTATTCTAAAAAGTAAATTCTCATTTGGTTTCCACTCCAGTTTTAGACTGGTATACCCCTCATTAGAAGCAGCATTTTCTCGTGCCTTCAATTTCTCAAAATCTGAAGCGAGGTATTGATTTGGCGAACTTATCAAACCCACACTACCTGCAGAAACGAGAGGAGCACTGAGCAATGCTTGTTTGTTTTCTGGGGTTAGTCGGTACAAGTCTACCGAAGAGGGTGATCCATCTTTCTGATAATCAAAAAATAGACTATGCGTGATGGCTAGTATTGTTGCATCGTTTTTTTTAATAAGCGGCTTATACCAAAAAGTTTCTACAGCATTCTGGTGATATACATTGAACGGACTACTGCTCCTAAGCAAAAAACGACGTTGAGCTGCTGTATCCAATATACTCTTAGAGGTGAATTCGATGGCACCACCCAGAAAATCACCGTACATAGCAGGAGCACCAACTGTTATTACCTTCACTTGTCCAACATTAAAGGTAGATGGCACAGCAGGGCCTATCTGCGTAAGTCCGTCTTTTACAATAGCCAGTTGCTCCGGTCGTGCTATACCTGCTTGCAACTTGCCTCCTCGCTTGGTAAGACCGGGGTCCACGCTAGCGGCTAGTATACCGTTCGAATAAGGTCCTTCTTCTATGGCGGTAACGGTAGGTGGCTCTTCATCTAGCTTTATTCCTATGATACCTACACCGGTAATTGAACTTGTTGCAGAAACAAGTTCAATAGTCTTATAAAGGGATTGGCCCGACTGCAGGTATATCTTTTCCGAATAATTGCGATAACCTATGTATGAAACCTGCAACTCATAGTTGCCCGAAGGGATACTTGAAAAGATGAACGCTCCATCTGGAGATACCACCAGTATTTTTATCCTTACATTGTCCTTTTTGAGCTCTACTTGTGCTCCGCTGAGCGGTTCTCCTTTCTCTACTACTTCCCCTCGTATGTCTCCGTTTTGGGCTGTAGCATACTCAACAAAGAGGAGACTTAACATAATAAATGTGTACTTTTTTAGCATAATTCTGATTGTTATTTATGCTAAGTTCGGCAAAGCAAATGACAGAATAATGACAGTCTTTACCAACGTACGTTTTCACAGGACTACATTACACATTAAATTCACCACCGATAGAATAACCGCTGGTTTATTGAAATTTGCCGCTAGTGGACAACCGGCAAAAGTGTTCGCTGAAACCGAACTTCTTTTTCTAAAAAGAACGTGGCACTGCGTTCGAACTCTTCTGTAACGTCACTTAAGTGGTATTCGTCATTGGAGTGCTCATCACATTCTGCGTTTGCCAAGTCTAAGGTATGCAACCTTGCCTCTACACTCTCTGCTACTATTTTGGGAGTATGCAGCACTTTTAGTTTATGTTTAAAAAAGGCCTCTATCTGCTGATAGATAATAGGATAGTGTGTACATGCAGGTATGAGCAGTTCGCACTCTTCGAAACCCTTGAAATACCTTTCGAATACAGGGAAAAGCACTTTCTCTTCCATAAAACCATCTTCAATAAGGGGCACTAGAAGTGGTGTTGCTCGTGTCACTATAGTTAGCTCTTTGTTACGCTGAGCTAACGTGGCATTGAACATACCTGAACCTATTGTCTTACGGGTCCCTATTATACCTATGTTGGTATACTTTGTTTGTTCTGCAATGAGATCTACAACTGGACTTATCACCTCTATGATCTTCTCTTTGGGATATGGCAGGTTTTCTATGTTACGTACAACTGTTGCTGCACTATTGCAGGCAACAACGATTAGTTTACAGTCACGTTTTAGCAAGTACTGCATTATAGCACGAACATAGCTTTGCAGAGCTTCCTCACTCTTATCTCCATAAGGTAAATGAGCAGTATCACCATAATAGATGAACTGCTCATTTGGCAGTTTTTGCCGCAGGGCTTTTAGCACGGTTAAACCGCCTAGTCCTGAGTCAAATACGCCTATAGGTTGAGACGTGCTGATAATCGTATAATTTAAAGACTTAACTTAGCCTTAACTAAAGGCAATAAATCAAACTTAGGATCGCTGTAGATGACCCCGCTACCTTCTGATGTCTCCATAACGTATGCATAACCATTCGCTTTTGCTACCTCAGATATAGCTGTTCTTACTTTTTCTAAAAGCGGCTTTAGTAGTTCTTCTTGCTTACGCTGTAGTTCTACATTTGCTCGTTGTTGTAGCTCTTGGAACTGCTTCTGTAGGTTTTCTACTTCTTGCATTTTTATCTCCTTCAACGTTTTGTTTACGCTAGGATCTTCAGATATTTCCATGAAAGCCGCATACTTTGTTCTCATTTCGCGGTCTTTGTCGTCCACTATGTTTTTCCATTGCTCTTGCTCTACTGCAAGTTTCTTTTGAATACTATCTGCCTCTGGCATAGATTCAATTAACAGGCTACTATTGATATGGCCTACTTTAGTTTGTGCTTGTACAGCAAATGCTGCACACACCATCGTTAAAATTACGAGTACTTTTTTCATTGGTTTGATTTATAAATTTATTTTAAAATTTTATTTTGTTTTTTAGCTATCTAGGCGGAAGGTCTCCGTCATCATACGTATCATTTGGCAAATTGTTACCACCACCTTCTGTGACTACTACTCCTAACTCCTCTAGCACCTCATCGCTCCTATCATATTTAGGATTAGACACTAACATTAGCATATCTCCACTTTTGTCGAAGATAAAGTCAAGTCCATTACTTTTAGCCACTTTATTTATGGCATTGTATACTTTGTCTTGTATCGGTTTTATGAGTTCAGCTCTTTTTTTGAATAATTCGCCTTCGTAGCCAAACTTATCATTCTGATACTTCTTCGCAGCACGTTCTTTTTCGATTATCTCATTTTCACGCTTGGTCTGCATATCTTTGGTAAGCAATACTTTCTCTGCTTGGTATTGCTTGTACAATTTGTCGATTTCCGCAAATTTTGCATCTACATCTTGTTGCCACTCTTTGCTTAGTTCATCCAGTTGTTTTTGAGCAGACTTGTAAGACGGCATCTGGGCAAGGACGTACTCTGAATCTACGTAAGCAAATTTTTGGGCACTTGCTACATTGCTAGAGAGCATAAAGAGGCAGAATGCCATTATTATTTTCGCTATTGATTTCATATTTTTTTGTTTCTTTGATAAGTAACTACACCAAAAGTGTGCTACACTGCCCAAATTGCTGCAAACATATAAAAAATTGGGGTTCACGTTCATTTTAGCCGTTATTTTATAGTCCGCCGAATTGTACACTATAGTCTACACTAATGTTTCAAATTGATTACTTCCGTACGTATTTTATTACTCACGTTTAATGCTCGATCTATCAGTTGTATCTCTAAATAAACGCTTGTAGGACTTTGTGCCGCTGGATTTGCTGTTAGATTAATCGTCATTTCGCCACTTATAGCTTTATACTTACCTGTTGGGGTGATAACAGGTACTCGTGAATGATTATTGCCATATAGGCGGCCATTAGTAGCATTCACAAGCTCTACAAACTCACCATTGGCATCTTCTACCATGAAGGTGATTGGTAGATTGTGGGCATATGGACTGCCTAAATTATACGGTGCTGCCGTATCCGAATCTGTAAGTCCAATGTCACCATCTCCATCTTTGTAGGAGATAATCAGTTGAATAACACTGTCTTTTGCCGATACGTTTTCAATGATATTCACATCAATCAATCCTATCTCTGGCACATTGCTGTAACCCACTATTTCTGGCTTGCATGCATATGTAGCTAGTATAATGAATACACTTATTATCTTTGTGCTCCGTATGATTAGCTTGCCTAACATAAATGATGTGTGGAATGTATCAGAAGATAATTTTAACGAAATTGCACTTCAGATATTTCAATATCAAGCCAAAAATAACAAGGTGTATGCCCAATACCTACAATTAATTGACAAACTACCCGAAACGATTGAGCATTTTGCCCAAATACCCTTTTTACCTATTGCTTTTTTCAAGACACACACCGTTGTAGCTGGAGATTTTGTTCCCAAAAAGGTATTTGAAAGTAGTAGTACTACAGGACTAAACACCTCTAAGCATCTGGTAAAGAATCTCGACCTATACCACACGAACTGCACTAAAATAATAGAACAAAAACTCGGAGACATCACAGATTACGAAATCTCTGGACTGCTCCCAAACTACTTGGAACGAGACAACTCCTCCCTAGTGAATATGGTAGCTCACCTAATGGACCACAACAAACAAGAAAAAGCCTTCTATTTGTATAATCATGAAAATCTATTTGAAAAGATAAAAAACACTTCGACAAAGCAATTACTCTTTGGGGTAAGCTTTGCCCTATTGGATTTTGCTGAACAGTATAACGTCACAAACAGCAACCTTACTATTATTGAGACTGGAGGAATGAAAGGGCGTAAAAAAGAGATTACGAAAACGGAGGTTTACAATGAACTAAAGATGGCTTTTCCGAACGCTACTATCCTCTCTGAATATGGAATGACCGAGCTGCTTAGTCAAGCCTATAGCGATGAAAATGCTACATACACCTGCCCAACTTGGATGAAAGTACTACCTCGAGCAGATAATGATCCGCTAAGTCATGAGGCAAACGGGCAAACGGCAGCTCTCAACATTATAGACTTGGCAAACCTCTACACGTGCAGTTTTATAGCAACAGACGATCTTGGCAAAGTACACACAGATGGCACCTTTGAGGTAAGCGGCAGACTCGACTATTCTGATATACGAGGCTGTAGTCTTATGGCCTTGTAACATCTAAATACCGCTATATTTGTATCCAATGACAAAGAACATTTATCTTATTGCTCTACTTTTAGCTGCTTGTACTGCCGAGCAAGCTACTTACACACACTCTCTCGTGCCGGGAGGAGGTATCTCTACTGCAGAGATCACTTACTTACATGAAGCAACAGGTGTGGGCATTTCAGGCGGACTGGACCTTATGGAATCGGCTACTCCTCTTGTAGAAACTACCTTAGAAGCAAAAGACATCACAGTAGAAAATGTACCCAAGGGCAATTATAGTGTCGTACTAAAAAACGATTCAGGTACGAGTACATTCACAGATATCCCTGAAAAATTCATCAATATGGATGCCGATATTCTCTTCTCTCGCAAAGTATTTGAACCTTTCTTTCCGACAGAGTGGGAACCAATGAAAGGGAATGACTTCACAACGCTTTATATAAAAAGCAAGCGTGATAATCAGATATTTTACATGAAGATAGTAGCCACAGGCACTAACAAAGAAATGGCTAAGTACTCCGAAGATTATTAAGATGCTCCTAATTTCCAGACTTTATACATCTTAGGTATTGGATTAACCAAGAACCCATTGAGTATTCGCTTGATGTCGTTGTTATTCTTGTATGGAGTTATGCAGTCTTTGAGGTCTTCTGAGCTTTTAGCAGAATCTGATTCTACAAAACCGAATCCTTTGTAGTCGCCCTCTTCTATTTGCACCACCCCATTTTCGCCTCTGGCACGACCCGGACCGACTATATAGACGGATAGCTTAGCTTCTTTGTTCTCTGTAGCTGCTGTTACTCTTGCGTTATATTCTGCTACGGTTTCTCGTTTGGAGCAAATAGCACATGCATCTCCTAGATAGCAATCCTCCTTTGTACGTTCCAAACTTGCATACTTTGGACACAACTTATTTTGTTCTACAAGTCTATACAGATGATCCTTAGCCATGGTCATAGAACTGAAACTTTGGATACTGTTTTTAGCAAATTTTTTCAGGAATACATCAACACGCAGTACTCCATCTTGCCCTTCGTAGTAACACACGTGATAGTCGTGGCTCTTATTCTTTTGAGCTTTATTGTATTTGGGGTAATGCTTTTTTATTTCATCACTCTCTAGCAATAAAGCAATGAGCTCATTGCCCGTTTCTACAGAACTCACATGGTGTATACTCCTAAGTAGCTCACTCTTTTTTCTGCTTTTTTCAGAAAAATGGGTAACAATACGTTTCTTTATGTCCTTGGCCTTACCTACATAGAGAATCTCCATTTTCTCTCCTAACAGGTAATACACTCCAGCCGTATTGGGCAACTCTTCAAACTCTTTCTTGTCCAGATTTGGTGGCAGCATGGCCTCCTTATTCAGCTGATTGAGCGAATAGTAGACAAAATCGTCCTTATCCTCAGTAAGCAAATGATGAAACAATTCTACCGTAGCCATTGTGTCTCCCATAGCCCTATGTCTACTATGGTTTTGAATACCTAATGCAGGACATATTTTACCTAGAGAGTACGATGCATGACCTGGTATAATACCTCTTGAAAGTCGTACAGTACAGAGTTTTTTCTTGTTGAACGTAATACCTAAATCTTCAAAGTGGTTTTTGATAATGCCATAATCGAAACTCACATTATGAGCTATGAAAATAGTATCTCCCAAAAAGGCTAGAAACGCTTGAGCAATATCCTCAAACTTTGGAGCGTCTTGAACCATGTGATTTGATATCCCGGTAAGTAAGGTAATGGACTTGGGAATGAACACCTCTGGATTTACAAGTGTCTCGTAACTCTCAAGAACCTGTTTACCATCTGTTTTTACCGCGGCTATCTCTGTAATGCGATTGCCGTGTGAACCCCCAGTGGTTTCTATGTCTACAACAGTATATATCAATTATAGTATACTCTCGATAATACTATCAGAGGATATCCCTTCGGCCTCTGCCTTATAATTACGCACTATTCTGTGTCTAAGAACCATTTTGGCTACCGCTTGTACATCCTCAATATCTGGAGAGTATTTTCCATTCATAAGGGCATTTGCCTTGGCACCTACTATGAGGTATTGAGACGCTCTGGGTCCTGCACCATAATCTACATATTCATTTATTCGCTCTGTGGCTAGCTCTCTGCCTGCTCTGGTTCTACCTACCAGTTTTACTGCGTACTCATATACATTATCTGCTACGGGCACTTTTCTTACCAAGTTTTGGAAACCAATGATTTCTTCTTGACTCACCACATTATTTACCTGCACACTTGTGTGTGAAGTTGTAGCCTTAACTATGCTTATCTCCTCTGCAGTACTCGGATAATCTAAGATCATATTGAACATAAATCTATCCAGCTGAGCTTCGGGCAACGGGTATGTTCCTTCTTGCTCTATAGGGTTCTGTGTTGCTAATACAAAAAATGGTTTGGGCAATGGATATTCTGTTCCATTGACTGTTACCGTTTTTTCTTGCATAGCCTCTAGAAGAGCAGCTTGTGTTTTGGGAGGAGTCCTATTTATCTCATCTGCAAGCACTATATTGGCAAATACAGGCCCTTTATTAAATTTAAAATTGCGAGTATCGTCTAATATTTCCGAACCTACAATATCGCTTGGCATAAGGTCTGGCGTAAACTGGATACGGTTAAAACTCATATCCAATGCCTCACTTATGGTTTTGATGAGCAGCGTCTTGGCTAGACCGGGCACACCTATTAGCAGAGCATGTCCGTTGCTAATGATACTGGTTATCACACCATTCACTACTTCGTCTTGGCCTATGATAACCTTACCTATCTCCGCTTTCAGTTCTTGTACTTTTAGTACGAGACTATCTGCCGCTTTTTTATCGTCGTTAAAATCTATCATTGGTATTAGTTACTTAGACCTTTCCACCCTTCTAATTCTTTGCAATTTACATATTTGGCATCTATCCAAACATAGACACCCTTTTTGAATTCATCTACCCATTTTTTCACTTCATTTTCTTGTTTCTGCTCCACTGCCAGAGATTGTATTTTCTGGTAGTCATCTTTCAAGTTGGCCTTGTGAGCAGGTACAACCTTACGCAAGTAAAAAAATCTATAGCCTTCTGTACCGTCTATATCTTGAAACTTAGCTGCATCTGAGTACTCACCGGGTACCATAGACTCTGCTTTCGCAGAAACAATTGGTGGTAGAGCTGCTATAGGAACTTGTTGTGAACCTGTGCCCCCATCAACATAATAACCACAGTTGTCTTTTGTTTGAGCATCTGTACTGTACTTACTCGCTACATGGCACAATGTAAGACTGTCTGTTTTTACTGCTACAATGAGCTTTACCATCTCTTTCTTGAGTGCAATAAAATCACTTGGCACTATGAGTGGTTTTATAAGTATATGGCGTGCATTTACTTTCTCTCCTTTTCTATCTATCGCCTGTATGATATGATAACCATACTCCGTTTCTATTACTTCTGAAATGGAATCACTTTTAAGTTTGAAAGCCGCACGTTCAAAAGCACTTAACATCTGACCCCTGGCAAAATACCCAAGCTCTCCCCCATTGACGGATGTACCTGGATCATCACTATTGCTTTTAGCAGCAAAATCGAAGGTATAGACGCCATTCATTATCTCTTTGCGTAACTTGGTGATTTTTTCCAACGCATACTCCTTGGCATATATACTTGCTTTTGGTTTCATAGAAATCATTGCAAATTCTACCTCTTTATCAAAATTGGGTAAACTATCTTTTGGTATTTCATTGAAAAACAAGCGTACATCTGTAGGCGATGCTTTAATACTGCTAACCAGGGCTTGTTGCACTTGCTGTGTTATCATTTGTTCTTCTACCTTTGGTTTCATCTGTGCCTTGTACTCATCTACAGACTTGCCAAGGTATTGCTCTAGTCTGGCCTCTCCTCCAATCTGTGAAGCATAATACTGAATCCTTCTATCAACTTCTGAATCTACTCTAGCAGCATCCGCATAGGTACTATCTACTTTGCCTTTGTGTAGATAGAGTTTTTGTATGATCAGTTGATTTAATATTTCGCATTTTAAATCTCCATCATAAAATTCCATCTCCTTTTTGGCTTGGGCATACTCTGTCTCCATTTGAGATTTTAGAATGATATTTTCACCTACAACGGCCACCACCTCATCTAAAATACGCACGTTTTGAGCTTGCACCATATAGCCGCAAAGCAGGAGTGCTATTGTTATCGTTTTCTTCAAAATATTTTTATCTCTTTATTGCTATACGCCTCATCTAGCATTTTTGTTTCAATGTTTTTCATCTCTTTCTGTTGACGTTTCATATTGAGGATCTGTTTTATGTTCTCCACCTCCATACTAAACGGAGATGTAGTACTTCTTATTTTAAAATCAAAAATGCGAATGAAATATTCAAACTCACCCTCCGCCAATCGAATAATCTTATTGTTGTTTAAATAATGCTCTTGATTGTAGGTGTTAATGGGTATCTCTTTTAGAATATCTTCAAAAAAAACCCAGTTATCTTTATCATCATAGTAGTTGCCATTTTCTATGCTCAGTTCTTTGAGGGTCCCATAGATACTTTCGTCTTTCGCTCTAAAATTGGACCATAGCATATTTATGTTTGCAGCATTGCTCGGTACTTTATAAAAAATAATTTTAATAATATTTTGAGATAATTCAAACTCATCACTGTGCTCAGTATAATAGGCTTGCAACTCGTCCTCGGTGTGCGACGTGTCTGCAGCTTGCCATGCTAGCTTGTTGAGCACTTCGTAGCTGAGCAGGTCTATTCTGTATTGCTCTAGCTGCTTACTCTTATCCCTCTCTTCTGCTGTAAGTATCTTGACTGCTTTGTTTAGTAAAATTTGCTTGGAGAGCCATACGTCTATATACTCTTTGGCCAAAAACACGCTATCTTCAATAGTCGCATCATCCGGTATTATTTTGGCAAGATCTGTATCGTACAATTTATTGCCATAAGCATCAGCTAACACACGCCCCTCCGGTTGTGGTGCACATGCTGCTACCACTACAAATAGAAATATGAAAGTTAATTTACTACTCAATGGCTAGACCCCTACTTACTATACAAGCGTTTGATATTCTCCTCGTAAATTTCTACTGGATATGATTTTTTAAGCTTTTCTATCCAAGTAGCCTCAAGATAGTCTTGATAGTCACTTGTTGCTTGCCCCATATTCTCTTTTAGTGCCTTTGCAGACACAGGAAGTATCTCATTTATTTTCACGAACTTGATTCTATCGTTTTCCGAAGGCAAGTCTGAAACACCTACTTCCCACTGAACATTTTCCAGTTGCTTATTACTTCCTTTTTCAATTGTCTTATCATCTACAGATACCGACAAAGCATCTTTTGCATTACACTTTTCGAGTATGGTCGATGTAGGCTTTCCCTTTTTCACCAATTTCTTTACCGATTTTGCGGTCTTCGCATTATTACAACTGTATACTGTTGCCACTGCTCGTTCTTTCCACATATACTCTGCCTTATTTTTGGAATAAAAAGACTCCAGGCCTGTAGTATCCTTTACAGCTTTACTCCATACTTCTCTATCCATTAGCTCAAAAAGCAATATACCATCTCTATACTCTTGCATAGTGTACTTGAACTCTTCATACTTATCTTCCAATTGTCCTTCTTCAAAATCAAGGTTTATTTGCTTCACAAAACTCTCATAAATATCTGCTACTGCATTGGGAAGTGTCTTGTTACTTCTTGCCTGATTTGTAGCTACGTATGCATAAAAGTAGTCGTCTGTATATGCTCTATCTCCTATCTTACATAAAACAATTCCTTTGCCGTCCTTCATCTTAAATTGACCTTGTAGCAAACTTGCATCAACCTCATTTCTAACGGAATCTAAACCCGCCACCTCTTGATAGTTATTCTCTTTGATGATACGAGCAACTACTACATCTTTATTCAATTCACTTCGGCTATCTCGTTCTACTTTTCTACGCAAGAAGTCTTTAGAGTCATTGTAGGACAGCTTCTCTTTCATCTCAACTCTCTTTAGTATGTGCCAACTAAATTTAGTTTTCACAGGCTTGCTGTAGTCCTCATCATTCTGCAACTCATACGCTGTGTTTTTAAACTCTGCTGGAATATTCGACGTAGTTCTATTGAACCAGCCCAGTTCTCCACCTTTGGAGTTGGTGTTAAAATCTTCTGAAAATTCTTCTACTATAGTATTCCAATCTGCACCTGCCTGTAATTTAGCATATACCGCATCTATGCGTTCCTTGGTACTATCTATTTGTGTAGGGTTGTAATATTTTATGGCAATATGAGCTACTTTTATGTCTCCTTGCGTCTTACGCTTGTCTTTGACGTAGACCAGGTGGTAACCAAAACGCGTTCTGATAGGCAGACTAACCTCTCCTACGGTTGTAGTAAAAGCAGCTTTTTCGAACGGATAAATCATTTGAAAAACGGTAAAGTACCCGAGGTCTCCTTTGTTTGTTTTGGCTGAAGGATCTTCAGAATATTGACTCGCTATAGTTTCAAAAGACTCTCCCTTTACTACTCTATTGCGAAGTCCCATGATCTTCTCATAGGCACTCAAAGAATCTGATGGTTTAGCATCTGCGGCACAGTTGACAAGCAAATGAGCTGCACTTACTTCCATCTGACTTCTATCGTATGCTTCTTTTACCAATCGTTCTGTCACGGTCTTATCTGTAAGGTAAGGCTGTGCTAGTTGCTTGCGATACCCTGCCAACTCTTGTTTGAAAGAAGGTACAGTATCCATTTTCAACGCATATGCTTCCTTTACCTTTAACTTAAATTTTACGTATAAATCTACGTACTCGTCTATTTCTTTTTTAGTAGGAGTGCTTTTATCATTCTTATTTTTGTTAAAAACACGCATAAACTCTTCGTTCATTACGACCTCATCGCCAAAAGCAAATAGCGGAAACGAGACCCCTTTTTCTTCTGTTCTGGAAACAGACAATGTACCTACCTGTGCATTCACCAAGCATCCTAGGAATAGAAATGCTATTGTTGCTATCGTTTTTGTAACCTTTATCATCGTTATTTATTAATCTAAAATAGGACGCGAATTTAATGATTTATAGTCTTTGGACATAGCGTTGGCATAATATAATACTCGCTTACCATTATCCTTTGTAGAAAGATAAATACTTTTGACAAAAAATAGCCAAAAATTGACACATTTCAAGGTATCCTATTCTGAGCATTTTAATGACCAAGACTATGTAAAAACAGTAATTAGTCAATGGCAAACTGGTAGTCAATTATTTACATTATCTACTTCTGGAAGCACAGGAGAACCAAAAACAATACAGCTAAATCGGAACATGCTGATATGGTCTGCCGAAAAAACCTATGCCGCATTAGACTTGCAAAACAAGCAAGGTCAACTATCTGTTCTTTGTTGCCTACCTGTACAAAAAACAGGTGGATTTATGCAGCTTATTCGGGCGTTGCATTTCAACTGGCATATCCATTTTATTCCTGCTACTGCCAACCCTAATGCCGAACTTGGCGATTACCCTTCTTCTTTTGATTTATTCTCATTCACTCCAACGCAATTACAAACTATTATAGCGAGTGATGAAGCATTGCTCTCACCGCAGACAGCAATACTAATTGGTGGGGCAGCCATTTCTTCAGATTTTGAAGAAGAAATTCAAAATTTTGCATTGGTCTCCAAAACTGCTTTTTGGGAGACCTACGGGATGACCGAAACCGCTAGTCACATAGCCTTGCGTAAATTGGGAATTGACTCCTATTTCAAACCGCAACCCGGCGTAGAAATTAGTACAACAGAGGACCAAAGACTTCGTATAGCGATACCTGAACTAGACTTTAGCATTACAACCAATGATATGGCAATAGTTCATACAGATGGCTTTGAGATACTTGGCAGAAGTGACGATGTAATTAATAGTGGTGGAATAAAAATACATCCATCATTGATAGAGCCAAAAATCAAAGCACTATTGCACACCGAAGGAATAGAAAGGCACTTTTATCTTGGCAAGAAAAAGGATGTGAAACTTGGCGAAAAAGCTGTACTCGTTCTAGAAGGAACTGCTTTGAAAGACATTTCGCATTTGCTCGAGATACTGAAAAGAGAACTACCCATCTATCACAATCCTAAGGATATCCTCTTTGTAGAAGAGATAGCGTATACCGATACAGGAAAAATTATTAGAGCAATGCTCTAAATATATATAAGCACTACTTATTCGGGGAGTTTAGACAACTGTAAACACCCAAACTTTGCTCCTTCTTTGCATTAAGTATTTTTATTCCTTTCACCTACCTTTGCACCTGTGGGACAAGTAGGTAAACTTCAAAAATTTGCGGATGTAACAGCTTTCGAAAACTGCTACGAACGTGTAGCAGAACTCAAAGGAAAGTGGAAAACAGATGTATTCAAAAACGACAACCCAATTACGGTAGAATTAGCCTGCGGCAAAGGCGAATACACCATTGGTTTAGCTGAACGATTCCCCGAACGCAATTTCATTGGTATAGATGTGAAGGGCAATCGGATATGGAAAGGGGCTAAATATGCATTGGAAAATAATATTACGAATGTGGCTTTTCACCGGCTAATGATCGGCAACATAGAAGAATATTTTGAGAAAGGAGAGATTGACGAATTTTGGATCACGTTTCCTGACCCACAGCATAGTAAAAAACGCAAGCGACTCACCAACGCTATGTTTCTAAACCGCTACCGTAACATCGCTAAAGAGGGTGCCGTAATGAACCTCAAAAGTGACTCCACACGTTTTTACGAGTTTAGTAAAGAGATAATAGCCGATCAAAAACTAACGGTACTTCAAGATTCGGATGACATCTATGCTTGGGACGAAATCCCAGAGCACCTAGCTAATATTCAAACTTTTTACGAGCAAATGTGGCTCGATCAAGGAAAGAAAATTAAGTTTTTGAGATACGTTATATAACCTTTACAGATTACGTTCTACGTAGTCTATGAGCGAGTGTATCACTTTGATGTGTATTTCCTGAGCTCTATCGGCATAGTTGCTTTTGGGTGCACGTATCTCTACATCGCACAAGCCAGCCATTTTACCACCGTCTTTGCCTGTGAGCCCTATCACTTTCATCCCTTTTTCTTTAGCTGCAACTATCGCATTAATCACATTCTGGCTATTGCCACTTGTGCTAATGCCAAGTAGTACGTCTCCCTTGCGGCCAACGCCCTCTACGTAACGCGAAAAAACATACTCATATCCATAATCATTTCCGACACATGCCATATGGCTTGCATCTGCAATAGCTATAGCTCCTATAGCTGGACGATTGTCTCTATATCTTCCTGTAAGTTCTTCTGCAAAGTGCATGGCATCGCACAAACTTCCGCCGTTACCGCAGCTTAGCACCTTTCCTTCCTTCTGAAAACTATCTACCAGTAGCTTGCCCGCAGCTTCTATATTTTCGAAGTTACTCTCATCAGCCAAAAAAGCCGCTAGCACACTTTGTGCTTCTATAAAATGTTGTTTTATGCTCATTTATTTCGCCGCAAGTATAGGCTCCATTCTTGATTTGTACTCTTCTAGTCCTGCTTTTAAGAACGCAACGTACGCCTCTTTGTCCTTATCATAAGTACGTGTAGGTTGCAGCAGATCTCCTTCATTATCTAACAAAGCATATTGAGGTTGAGCATTAGCATTGAAATAACATTCTTGAATCCAGCTATTTTTCTTTGCCAGATTGGTAACCTTTCTAGTACTATTTTTCTTGTAAAACTGCTCATTCTCTGCCAATTCTATGGTCTTATCATCTACGTAGAGTGAGATTATGATAAAGTCTTCATTCATCATTGTGCGTACTCTCTCGTCAGACCAGACCACAGCTTCCATTTCTCTGCAGTTTACACATCCATGACCTGTAAAGTCAAGAAATACTGGACGACCAGTCTGCCTTGCTACTTCCATGCCTTGTTCATAATCGTAGTATCCTCTCAATCCATGTGGCAAGTGGAGTTTTTCTTCATATTTTGGTTTCACCCCGGCAAAATAATCAGACGAGTGGCCGTCCTTTCCGCCATCCATCAAATTGAAATCATGCGTACTCATTGGCGGCATATAGCCAGCAAGAGCTTTTAGCGGAGCTCCAAAAAGACCTGGAACAAGATAGGATACAAACGCAAACGTAAAGATGGCAAGGAACAACCTTGGCACACCAAGATAGGGCATATCACTGTCGTGTGAGAATTTCAACTTACCCAATAGGTATAATCCCATTAAGAAGAAGATCACAATCCAAAGTCCAATATAAATTTCTCTATCTAATAAGCCCCAATGGTAGGTTTGATCTGCCACACTTAAGAATTTTAATCCAAATGCAAGCTCAAGAAACCCAAGTACTACCTTCACAGAATTCAACCATCCACCAGATTTTGGTAGACCATTTAACCAACTTGGGAATATCGCAAACAAGGCAAATGGTATGGCAAAGGCTAAAGAAAATCCTAACATTCCAACCATAGGTTTAACAAATGCACCTCCTGCAGACTCTACCAAGATGCTCCCAACTATAGGGCCTGTACACGAGAAAGAAACCAAAACGATAGTAAAAGCCATAAAGAATATGCCTGTTAGCCCACCTTTATCTGCTTGTGCATCTGCCTTATTGACTATCCAACTTGGAAGAACAATCTCAAATGCCCCGAGAAATGAAGCCGCGAAAACCACAAAGATGAGGAAGAATAAAATATTAGGAAGCCAGTGTGTTGCCAAAAGATTAGCAAAAGCGGGGCCCAACAATACAGCCACAAGAGTACCTATTAATACATATATACCCACAATACTAAGCCCATATATAATACCATTCCTTCTTGCTTTAGCCTTACTTCCATCTTTCATAAAGAACGATACCGTCATAGGTATCATAGGAAACACACAAGGAGTAAGTAACGCTACTAACCCTGAGATAAAAGCGACAATAAAAAGCCCCAAAAAGCTCTGCTTTTCTTCACCTTCTTGTCCCCCAAATGTCTTAAGCTCGCAACTTGACGTATCGCTTTCTGATAGTGCTTTGTAAGAAGAATAGTTGACAGCATCTGCTGGCACTAAACCAGCATATTTCGTAAACCCTGTTGTATTTCCTGTGCTTGGTGTAACAGCAGTTGTAGGAGCAACAATAGCTACACCCTCTTCTTGCGTTGCTGCTTCTTCACCTGTATAATCCTTCTGATCTAAAGCAGTTTCTTTGACCGGGTTTTCTTTCTTAGGCTCTTCTTTTTTATTTAGCTCTTCTTTTACAGGCACTGCTGTTGCAGCTCCACCCACTTCGAGTCCTTTTATATTGTACTCATACTCAAACAAAACGCAACTACCATCTGCTGTACACATTTGGTATTCTAAAAGACCCGTAATCTTGGGACTAGCAGAGAGTATTTTTATCTTTTGCCTAAATTCTGCTTTCTCCTCAAAATCAGCTACTTCGCACTCAAATATATCATCTTCGTAGTGATGGGAACCAATAGGATTTGCCCCTCCTACAAGCTCATAGCTTGCATTCTTATCGTAAGTAAATACTGATTTTCTAGGCGGGCAATCACCATAATCGTTGGAGTATATATGATATCCTTTAGGAACAACCGTTTTAAATGTAACCTCTATAACATCACCTACGCTAACCTCTGTCTTATTTAGCGTATGACCCCAATTTGCAGGCGGAATCTTTTGCCCAAACACTATCGATGCCAATAGCATCGTTAATCCTAAAACCAGGAATTTTTTCATAAATATTGAATAATTACTTCAAATAAAACGCTTTGTAATACAAAACATTACATTAGATGTAGATAAGTGCATAAAAGTTGCCCAAGGCTGCTCTTCTATACACCTACTTTTGACCGAATATATAAAACAGTTTGATGAAATCAATTTTCACGATATTATTGGCACTAACAACTACAATGGCCTTTGCTCAAAAGCAAACGCCGCAAGCATACATAGCCAAATACAAAGACCTAGCAGTTATAGAGATGCACCGCAGTGGTGTGCCTGCAAGCATAACACTATCTCAAGGCGTACTCGAAAGCAACAGTGGGAATAGTAGACTAGCTAAGTTTGCTAATAACCATTTTGGTATAAAGTGTAAAGGTAGCTGGACAGGAAACGTTATATATGCAGATGATGACGCAGCAGACGAGTGCTTTCGTGCTTATGAAAGTGTGCTTGAATCGTATAAAGACCACTCCGATTTTTTGAGAAAGAACTGGAGATATCACCCGCTATTTGAACTAGACCCAAAAGACTACAAAGGGTGGTGCCACGGCTTACGTAAGGCAGGATACGCTACCAACCCACAATATGGCAATATTTTAATACGCCTAATAGACCGGTACGAACTGCACCAGTACGACCTAGAAAAGCTGCCCGGGACAGGTTTACCTGCACTTGTGGTAGGAGAAACAGTAAACGGTGTACTAGTAAAAACAGCAGAAGCCGGTGAGACTGTAGGTACGATAGCTGCAGACAACAATGTAAAAGACCGCCACATCCGAAAGTGGAATGATCTGCCAGCGGGTACAGAAATAAGAACAGGAGAAACGGTATACTTAAAACCCAAACGCAGAAGAGGTGCCAAAGAAAAACACACCGTAACCAAGGGAGAAGATATGCGGGTAATATCTCAACAATACGGCATAAAACTGAAGCAACTCTACAAAAAAAATAGAATGGAGATAGGCTCTGAGCCCAAAGCAGGAGAAGTGCTTTATATGCAAAAGAAACGCTCCAAAGAGGATAGTGTGGCCGTTGCCCAAGCTAGTCCACAATGGAAAGAAGATGAGCAAGAACCATTTGTCAATCCACATAGTGCACAAAAAGAGGTGATAAACAACATAGATTTTAGCAGTCCTGGAGCGTTGAACAAAAAGGAAGTAGTAGCACCAGATTTTTATTATGTGAAAAAAGGCGATAACATATACCGCATAGCTGAGCAATACCGCATAATGGAAGAGGACATACTCATGTGGAATAAAGACTTAAACCCAAGTACCATGAGCATAGGCCAAAAGATATACCTTACCAAAGAGGCTGCAGAAGCAGCAAGTACCATGGCAATACTGCCAGAAAAACCTTTATTGAAACAGCCTGTGACAGACGAAGAAGTAGAAAAAATAAAGGAAGAGATTACCGTAAATGGCCCTGTAACCCACGTTGTGGTTAAAGGAGACACCCTCTACAACATTTGTAAACGCTACAACATCACGGTAGCTGATATAAAAGCATGGAACCAGCTGGAAGAAGCAACTATTAATCTTGGTCAAAGACTACACGTATCTGAATAATGAGCCACTATCAAATACTTGGGATACTGCTTGCATACTTTGGTGTACTTATATTAATCTCTTGGTTATCAGGTAAAAATAGTGACGCAACTTCATTCTATACTGGGAACAAAAAATCACCTTGGTTTCTAGTGGCATTTGGTATGATAGGGGCTTCACTCTCCGGGGTAACATTTCTAAGTGTACCCGGCTGGGTAGCCAATACCCACTTTGGGTACATGCAGACGGTATTCGGATACATGGTCGGCTACCTTATTATAGCTCAAGTACTTATTCCATTGTATTACAAACAAAACCTAACCTCTATATACACCTACTTGCAGACCAGATTTGGCTTGGTCTCCTACAAAACAGGAGCAGCTTACTTCTTGCTTAGCAGAATTATAGGAGC
>TARA_B110000902_G_scaffold63043_2_pt1 | contig 19520 bp, 18 predicted proteins | sample TARA_B110000902 | Tara Oceans TARA_B110000902 (sample SAMEA4398009) | marine metagenome | biome: Polar Biome; feature: [SRF] surface water layer (ENVO:00010504); material: water (ENVO:00002006), including particulate matter (ENVO:01000060) such as... | depth 5 m | reverse complement strand
GAGGATGATATAGACGCAGATCTCATCAATGCAGGTAAGCAGACAGTAACTACCTTGCCAGGCTCTGTTTTTTTTGATAGTGCCACGAGCTTTGCCATGATACGCAGTGGCAGAGTAGATCTCACTGTGCTGGGTGCTATGGAGGTAAATGAGAAGGGTGATATTGCCAACTGGAAAATACCCGGTAAAATGGTAAAAGGCATGGGTGGAGCCATGGATCTTGTAGCATCGGCACAAAATATTATAGTAGCTATGCAGCATACCAATAGAGCTGGAGCGAGTAAGTTGCTCAAAGAACTTAGTTTGCCGGTGACCGGTCTTGGTTGTGTGAAAAAAGTAGTGACCAATCTATGCGTGATGGATATTACTGAGCGAGGATTTGAGTTGCGTGAATTGGCTCCTGGAGTACGTATTGATGATGTGAAAGCTGCCACTGAAGGTAAGCTAATAGTAGAGGGAGATATTCAGGAGATTCGCTTTTAACAGGAGCTTCCTATTGGACGTTTTCGTTATTTTGGACGGCAAATCAGCCACTTCATAATAGCAGGTCTTTCTTCCGCAAGAATGTTCTTTTTCTGACTAAGAGACATATTAGCCAACTCATTATACGAGCTATCTAACGCTTTGATTATGTCATCTGTACTCAATACGGTTTCTACAGTATGCGTTTTGCTAAATAAGTGGATAAGGTGGGTAGATATCTCTATGTCAAATAGGTCGTGCGTTTCTATGATTAAATCGCATTGAGCAAGATTTTGAATATTTTCTTCTGAGAAAAGTTCTTTTTCAAAACCCTCACAGTCACATAGTATTAAGGATTTTCCGGTAAAACGAAAGGAAGCTAAGGCTGCAGCATCTATCCCCAGATTGGTTTCTATTTTGGATGCTACTCCGTTAAGTTCTGCCATTTCTATACAGGCGTCTATTGCTGTTTTGTCGAGGTCGTATGCAAACAGTTTGTCGCATTGAAATTTCAGTGCCATGCCTACGGCAAAGTATCCTTCGGCACAGCCAATGTCCAGTATTTGCGAATATTTTCTTTGTTTGAATTCGTGTAATATTCCGTGAAGCTCACTCTCATACGATCCAAGTAATTTTGGATAAAGAGTACTGCCTTTAGCGGTCATATTGGGGTATTTCATTCCCTTAAACGGTCCGTTTAGCACAGTCAAATCACTAAAAATAGTAGGATGATCGAGGTTTTCAGGTCTTTTTGCGGATAGAGAATCCTCTCGGGAGTTGTAAATTACTCTAGCAGCAGAAACAAATGGTTTGATCAAAAACCAAAAAATGTCATTTTTTGCTAATTTTTTTAGGAAGGAGACTACTTGACTCTTCATTTTGCTGTGATATAATGGTTTAGTGTGTTTGTAATCTATGTTGACGCAAAGTACGATTGAATTCTTGTTACTTGTTCTATTTTGAAAGCCCTTTTTTGAGAAAAACAGATCAGTGCCTTATCCCATTCACTCTTCTCTGTTTTTGTAAAACCAATACATAACCTACCTTTGCACCAATGAAAGTAACAGTAGTAGGAGCGGGTGCTGTAGGTGCAAGTTGTGCCGAGTACATCGCGATAAAAGATTTTGCCGCAGAGGTAGTACTAGTAGATATCAAAGAAGGTTTTGCTGAAGGTAAGGCAATGGACCTTATGCAAACTTCGTCTCTTAATGGTTTTGATACCAAAATAACTGGAGCAACCAATGACTACAGTAAAACGGCAGGTAGTGATATCGCTGTTATTACTAGTGGTATTCCACGTAAGCCAGGAATGACTCGCGAGGAGCTTATCGGTATCAATGCTGGGATAGTAAAAACTGTTTCTTCAAGCATCTTAGAGCATTCACCAGAAGCAATCATAATTGTAGTTTCTAACCCTATGGATACTATGACTTATCTTGTACATCAAACCACAAATATTCCTAAGAGTCGTATCATTGGTATGGGTGGTGCTTTAGATAGTGCACGTTTTAAGTACAGACTTGCAGAAGCTCTAGGCTGTCCTACGTCTGATGTAGATGGAATGGTAGTAGGCGGTCATAGCGATAAAGGTATGGTTCCATTAATCGAGAAAGCAACTAGAAACAGTGTAAATGTTTCTGAGTTTCTTTCTGCAGAAAGAATGGATGAAGTAGTACAAGCTACTAAAGTAGGTGGTGCAACGCTTACAGGACTACTAGGTACAAGTGCTTGGTATGCTCCAGGAGCTGCCGTATCTGAATTGGTAAAAGCCATTGCTTTAGATTCACAAAAAATGTTTCCTTGCTCTGCCTTGCTAGAAGGTGAGTATGGTTTGAATGATCTTTGCATAGGTGTACCTTGTATCCTTGGCAAAAACGGTATAGAGCGTATAGTAGAAGTTTCTCTATCTGAGGCTGAAAAAGCACACATGATAGAAAGTGCTGCTGGTGTAAGTAAGACGAATGGTCTACTCAACTCTTAAAAAACACATAAATACATAGTGAAAGAGCTGCTAGTGATAGCGGCTCTTTTTTATTGAAAGAAATGTCAAATACGAAAGACAATAGAACGGCGGTAATCTATATGATGCTCGCGTCATTCATTTTTGCTATGATGAATTTGATAGTGAAGCACCTCGGAGAAATTCCTGTGGCTCAGATAGTGCTTATGAGGAGTATAGTAATGCTCGTCATAGTGATAGGTGTAATCAAGTACAAGAAAATTTCTCCCTTTGGTACACACAAAAAACTCCTTGTATTTAGAGGTGTATTTGGCTCCATGGGAATTGCATTTTTCTTTTATACATTGCATAATATGCCGCTCGCTAGTGCAGTTGTGGTCCATTATCTCACACCTATTATCACGGTACTTATATCTGTGCTCATTACCCGTGTGAGGATTGCTCCACTTCGTTGGTTTTTTTTTCTGTTATGCTTTGTAGGTATCTATATTATCAAAGATTTTGACGATAGGGTAGAGACCTTGCCTATAGTGATTGGTGTGTTGGGAACCATAGCTGCTTCTGCGGCTTATAACGTTATAAGTTTACTCAAAAAAGCAGAACATCACTATGTGATTATGCTTTACTTTCCTATGGTAACGGTGCCTCTGGTTGTAGTTTATATTGCCTTTACCGGAGATTGGGTATGGACGTCTGCTGCGAATTGGTTTCTTCTTACAATCGTAGGTATTTGCACCTATTTTGCTCAATATTTTCTTACTAGAGCATACCAAATAGGAGAGGTGAATAAGGTGAGTATAATCTCGTATTTAGGTATACTCTATGCACTGTTCTTTGGTTTCTTCTTGTTTGAGGAGTGGTATACGCCTATTGTATTTGTTGGGTTACTATTTGTACTCGCAGGAGTGCTCGGTAATATAGTCTACAAAGGCAATAGGGCCGACTAAGTATCTACTCTATGATGCTGCAAGCTGCTCGGGCAGAAAGCCATAAAATTGGAACAGTTAGCTGCGGTGTGTCATTTATTTACGTAGGGCAACAACAGGGTCCATTTTTGCTGCAAGGATAGCAGGTGCTATGCCGGCAACCAGGCCTATTGCAATAGAAAACCCTATGCCACTGGCAAATATATTTGAGCTATAGAAAATCTGAAAGGTGCTGAATGTGCTGGCTAAATATCCCAATACAATGACAAGTAAAATACCGATAATGGCACCGATGATACAGAGCAAAATTGCCTCAAACAAGAATTGATACATTATGAAATTGCGTTTGGCTCCTAGGGCTTTTTGTAAGCCTATGATGCCCGTTCGCTCCTTTACCGAGACAAACATAATATTGGCTATGCCAAAACCGCCTACTAGTAGAGAGAATATACCTATCAATAAGGCTGCTCCGTCTATTGCTAAGAAAGTTTGATCAAGACTGTCACTTACCATGGTTAGCTTATTTATGGCAAAGTTGTCTTTGTCTTTGGGGCGTAGCTTTCGTATAGATCGCATAATGCGTTTTATTTCAAAGTCTACAAGTTTTAGTTCTACAGCATCTTGCCCTTTTAAGATGATAGCTGAGCTTACTCCACGGGTGTTTGGTTTGTTAAATTTTTGGGCAAACAAACCGGGTAAAACTGCAATATTGTCGTATTGTGGTCCGCCTATGGCTTGACCTTGCAATTTTAGAACGCCAATAATATGGACCTTATGTCCGTTTATTTTAATATCTCTGCCAACAGGATTTGCCCCTAGAAATAGGTTCATACCTAGATTATACCCTACTATCGCCGTGTTCTTCCCTTGGTTGATCTCAAAATCTGTAAAGGTGCGACCAGTAGCTAATTCCCACTGGTTTATTTGGAAGAAGTCTCCCATCACAGCCGTTATTTTTATATCAGAAATTTCTTGAAGGGAACTTTTGGCCTTATTCCCTCCAAACTCAAACGAAAAAGCGGTGTTTTTTACTACGTCTTTGTTGCTTTCTTTGGATATTCGCTTGTATTCTTGAATGTCTACATCGGGTCTATTGAGATAGTCCCACCACTGGTAATTGCCCCCGAAACCCCATGGCCATTTTTGTATGTAGACTATTTTGTCACCCATTTTATCTACGTTGCTACGTATATTTTGTTCTAGTGAATGAGTAGCAGTAAAAATGGCTACTATGCAAAATATACCAATGGTGATACCCAGCACAGATAGGACACTACGTAGTTTATTCGCTCTTAAAAAATTGAGAGATAGCATGATAGACTCTCTCAGTACGTTGGTGAAATTCATACAATAAGCTTCAATAGTAGGTGATATTAATCATAGGATTATTTCTTCTCGATTAACGGTGTATTTTTAGATATGACGGGTTGCTTTTAAACTCTTCTATGTTTAGCTTGATTTAGCCTACTGAAAAGCTTAGTTTTGCAGCCTTTTTCGCACCATTTATAGCTAATTAAAATAACACATGAAATTATCAGAATTCCACCTAGAATTAGACCCAAGTAGAGTAGCTAAAACACCACCTTTTAATAGAGACGAGTGTAAGCTAATGATAGTAGACAAAAAGGCTAAAACCATTGAGCACAAGATGTTTAAAGACATATTGGAGGAATTTGGTGAAGGTGATGTTATGGTCCTTAATAATGCCAAGGTATTTCCTGCCAGGCTCTATGGTAACAAGGAGAAGACAGGTGCTAAAATAGAAGTATTCTTGCTTAGAGAGCTAAACCAAGAACTACGTCTTTGGGACGTTTTGGTAGATCCAGCCCGTAAAATTCGTGTAGGAAATAAACTTTTCTTCGGAGAAGATGAGTTGGTTGCTGAAGTAATAGATAACACAACAAGTCGCGGCCGTACTATACGTTTCTTATTTGACGGTACGGATGCAGAATTTAAAGGTGTGGTAAATAAACTCGGACATACACCTATACCAAAATACTTGGAGCGTGAAGCAACACAAGATGATGCAGAAATGTATCAAACGATATTTGCAGAAAAGGATGGAGCAATAGCCCCACCTGCAGCCGGTCTTCACTTTACCAAAGCGTTAATGATGCGTTTGGAGATAAAAGGTGTGAAATTTGCAAAGGTAAACTTGAACATTGGTCTTGGAGCTTTTAGACCAGTAGAGGTAGAAGATCTTACCAAGCATAAGATGGATAGTGAACATTTCATCATAGAGCAAGATGCTGCTGATATGGTAAATGATGCTAAGAAAAATAAAAAACGTGTATTAGCTGTAGGGAGTAGTGTTATGAGAGCTTTAGAAAGTTCTGTTTCAGCATTTGGTGCGTTAAATCCAGATGACAGTTGGACGGATAAATTTATCTTCCCTCCATATGAACCACGTATAGCCAATGCATATCTTACTAATTTTCATCAACCAAAGTCTACACTGATGATGTTAACATCTGCCTATTTGGACGACCACAAGTTGGCAATGGAAGTGTATGAAACTGCTGTAAAAGAAGGATATAATTTTCTTTGCTACGGAGACGCATTGCTCATTAAATAGAACTTTTGGCACAAAATGTGCAAACCCTTTAGTGGGTCTTTTTTAACTTCGAAGAATACTAGCATGGAGATTATTTTAATTGGTACAATGGTTTTAGCATCTTATCTGATAGGCAGTATGCCTAGCAGTGTTTGGATAGGTAAAGCATATTACGGCATAGATGTACGCGATTTTGGCAGTGGAAATGCAGGAGCTACCAATACGTTTAGGGTATTAGGTATACCTACTGGGATTCTGGTTCTTTTCCTCGATATTGTAAAAGGCATAACTGCCACGAGTCTTATACATTACATACCATCCGTTTCTCACGGTACTGATCAGTTTATTAACCTGCAGTTACTCTTCGGCTTACTTGCAGTGGTTGGACATATTTTTCCAGTCTATGAGAACTTTAAAGGAGGAAAGGGCATAGCAACGTTATTCGGTATGTTGATTGGTATTCATTATGTATTGGCACTGGCTTGTGCAGGTTTGTTCGTCATTGTTCTATTATCTACCAAATATGTTTCACTTAGCAGTATACTAGCTGCAGTGGCATTCCCCATACTTACTATTTTTGTTTTTAAGCGAGACGAGCCATTGTTTATAGCCTTTGGTATTGCAGCAGCATTATTGGTCGTGCTTACACATAAAAAGAATATTACCAGACTCATAAATGGGATAGAAAGTAAAGCTAATTTATTTGGGAGTAAACAATGACCTGGAATATAAAAACAGAAGAACTTGAAGAGTTAGATGTATTGGTAGAAGTGGACCAAGGTGCTGCCATCATTTTGTATAATGATGATTTGAACACTTTTGACCATGTAATTTACTGCCTTATAAAGTACTGCAAGCATACTGCTGAGCAGGCAGAACAATGTGCTATGCTTGTGCACTACAAAGGGAAGTGCCAGGTGAAAAATGGTTCGGAAATAGAATTGTTGCCTATCTGCCAAGCACTTACCGAAAAAGGGTTGAGTGCGGTAATAGAAGAGCTTTAGTACTGCTCCTTCTCGTTGGGAAAATCCACAGCCTTAACATCTTTTATGTAATGCTGTACTGCACCTTTCATTTCTTCATATAGATTTAAGTATCTACGCAAAAATCGTGGGGAGAACTCTTTAGTCACACCGAGCATATCATGCAGTACAAGCACTTGTCCATCTACGTCACTACCTGCACCTATGCCTATTACAGGTATGGTAAGACAAGCGGCTACTTCTTTGGCTAATGTGGCAGGTATCTTTTCGAGTACCAGACCAAAACAACCAGCTTCTTCTAGGAGTTTTGCGTCCTCTATAAGCTTGGCCGCTTCCTCTACTTCTTTGGCTCGTACCGTGTATGTCCCAAATTTGTAGATACTCTGTGGCGTAAGTCCCAAGTGCCCCATTACAGGTATCCCTGCCGATAGTATACGCTTTACAGACTCTATTACTTCGCTACCGCCTTCTAGTTTTACCGAGTGAGCTCCGCTTTCTTTCATAATACGGATAGCACTCTTCAGAGCTTCTGTACTATTTCCCTGATAGCTACCAAACGGTAAATCTACTACGACTAATGCTCTATCTACAGCACGAATAACGGACTGTGCATGGTATATCATATGGTCTAGCGTGATTGGAAGTGTGCTATCGTGACCAGCCATGACATTACTGGCAGAGTCGCCCACTAGTATTACGTCTATACCTGCGTCGTCTACTATCTTAGCATACGAGTAGTCGTAAGCAGTTAGCATACTTATTTTTTCACCTCTATTCTTCATCTCTTGAAGTTGGTGAGTAGTCATTTTTTTTATGTCTTTCTTAGCTGTGCTCATTCCAGTTATTCTTGTATTTCGAGTAGGTACTTCATGCGTTCTATTTCTCTTAGCAACACGTTGTTGTCATTTTTTAATTGAGAATTGGTGCGGTTCAGTTCCTTATTGGTTGTTTTGAGTGTACTGTTTTCTCGTTTCATGTTGGCCAATATAGAGCTTAGATTCAGTACTAAATCTCCATTAGACCCTGCTTCAATATCTTCTTTGAGCGACTCCAAATAGGTTAGTCGCGTATTTGCCTTGGTGAGGGCTCTACTCGTAGAATCAAGCTGATTGCCCAAAAATCTGTTATTGATCGTTAACTGTTTCGTTTTGGTAACAAGTGAGGTATCGTAGTTTAACATACTGCGGCACTTGTTTACCTCTCTTTCAAGTGTCTCTATTTCTTTTTGTTGTATATCTATTTTGGTTTTGAATAAGAGTATCACCTCTTCAAAGGCAGGATCATTCGTTGTAGTTTCTGCATTACCAGAGTTTGAGGTGATAGTAGGTAAGGTGTTTTCTGACTTGCTGAGATGAAATTGGTTGACCAATACTTCTGTACTTGCACTAGCAAATATGCCTATATTACCTTGACTGTATTGCGTGTCATAGATAGTGTAGCTGTAGTTGCCATTGAAATAGATATCAAAGTAACCATCTTCGACGCGTACCATAACGGTATTTGTTTTTTTTGTTAAGTTTTTGCTCTTAATCCAACCGTTTCCTTTTGGTGTACCACTCAATAATCGCTGTTGCGTACCATTTATCTTGTAGGCTCGGTAATTCTTTTTAGCACCTATTTCTATAAAGATACCTCCGTTCGTACTGGTTTGTCCATGGAGTATAAGTCCTCCAGTACCATGCTTGTTTTCTTTGCAAACAAGAAAACGGGTAGAAACTTCGTAGGATACAAGTGGCTTGTCAGTCTTTAGATATGCGACAGATTGTCCTTCATCCTTTATACGCTTGATGCGGTACTGGCCATCTTCTATAATTGTAAGCTCTAACGAGTTGTACTTCTCTGGGAAATTGTTGCTGTTTGTTGAGAAATCATCGAAAACCAGCGTGTCCATAAATTTGGTATAAACGTTTTGGCCTTTTGTGAAATGTGACAGACTTATTATGAGTAGAAATGATAGGATTCTCATTTTTATTGTGAAAGTTTGCAAAGCTAATCTAAAAATATGCAAAAAACGATTTGGACAAAAGCAGTTCTCTTTATTGGTATACTTGGTCTATTGAGCTGTGACAATGAGCTTGATGTAGCAGCAGACTGGAAAGAGATTGCCATAGTATATGGTGCTATAAATCCGAGTGTAGATAAAAACTATGTACGTATTCAGCGGGCATACTTAGACGAGAATACCAGTGCGTTGGCTTTTTCAAGCTTAAAAGATTCGCTATACTTTGATACCTTGATAGTATATGTAGATGAATTTCAAAATGGCCAGTTTACGCAACGCATGGAACTATCTAAGGTAGATGGTAACCTAATTGGGATACCGAAAGATACTGGTGTCTTCTATTCTGATGAGAATATTTTGTATGAACTGAACGCGGATATCAAAGCGTCATTGTTTGCCACGGATTGGTCGTATAGGCTTACCGTCCAAAATCCGAAAAATGGATATGTAGCAACAGCTACGGCTACTAGTTTAGGAGATATACAAGCCCGCAGCCCAATAAGTCCTACTGGAGGTAGTGTTTATATCTCTGCAAATCAGAATCACGTTGTCCCCGTTATTTTTCAGGAGGGAAAGCATGCCAGAGCCTACAGAGTAGCGATGAATGTGGTAATAGAAGAAACGAAAATTGGCAACCCTTCAGAAAAAGAAATTAAAAACCTAGAATGGGTTATGATAAACTCAGGCGAGACAAGAGAGTTGCGTGGGTTTAATGATGCTAACTATAAGGTACTGTCTGCTGGTTTTTTTGCAATGCTAAAAAGTAGACTAGATATAGATGAAACAGTGGAGCGTAGACTCGTGAGTTATGACCTTGTGTTTTATGGCATCTCTGACGATTTCAACACATTTTTGAGTGTACTCCAACCTTCAACTACCATTGTGCAGAAGAAACCAGAATTTACCAATGTAGACAATGGTTTAGGCATATTTACTTCGCGTAACATTACTATTTTTGATAATCGCACATTCAATGCGACCATACTGCCGCAAGTACAATCGTCACCTATTACAGCAGAACTGGGGTTTGTAAAGTAGTAATTGTGTCGTTTTGTCACATCTAGTGTGAGCTAACTGACAAATTTCACACATTATCTTGTTGGCATTGTAGTTGTTTCTTAGTGAGCAATTAATAATCGAATTTTATACAAATGAGTAAAGTAATTGGAATTGACTTAGGAACTACGAACAGTTGCGTATCCGTAATGGAGGGTAACGAACCGGTAGTGATACCTAACAGTGAAGGTAGAAGAACAACACCATCTATTGTAGCCTTTATGGACAATGGTAATGGTGAGAGAAAAGTAGGAGATCCTGCTAAAAGACAAGCAATCACAAATCCGCAAAACACGATAAGTTCTATCAAGCGTTTTATGGGTTCTACATTTGACGAGGTTTCTAAGGAAGCGGGTCATATGCCATATAAGGTTGTGAAGGGTGATAATAACACACCACGTGTACTTATTGGCGATAGGAAATATACTCCACAAGAGATTTCGGCTATCATTCTTCAGAAAATGAAGAAAACTGCTGAAGATTATCTTGGTACTGAAGTAACTAGAGCGGTAATTACTGTGCCTGCATACTTCAATGATAGCCAAAGACAAGCTACAAAAGAAGCAGGTGAAATAGCTGGACTAAAAGTAGAACGTGTAGTAAATGAACCTACTGCTGCTGCACTAGCTTATGGCCTAGAGAAAAAAGATGTAGACCAGAAAATAGCTGTGTATGATCTTGGTGGAGGTACGTTTGATATCTCTGTCTTAGAATTGGGCGATGGTGTATTTGAGGTAAAATCTACGAATGGTGATACGCATCTAGGTGGTGATGACTTCGATAGAGTAATCATTGACTGGTTGGCAGAAGAATTTAAGGCAGACGAGAATATGGACCTTAGAAAAGATCCTATGGCTCTTCAACGTCTAAAAGAAGCTGCTGAGAAAGCTAAAATAGAATTGAGTAGTTCTACTCAAACTGAAATTAACTTACCTTATGTTACTGCTACAGATTCAGGACCTAAGCACTTGGTACGTTCACTTACTAGAGCCAAATTTGAGCAACTAGCAGATGATCTTATCAAACGAAGTATGGAGCCAGTAAAACAAGCAATGAAAGATGCTGGTTACACTCCTGCAGATATAGATGAAGTGATCTTGGTAGGTGGTAGTACACGTATGCCACGTATACAAGAAGAAGTAGAGAAGTTCTTCGGAAAAGCCCCAAGTAAAGGAGTGAATCCAGATGAAGTTGTTGCTATTGGAGCAGCTATTCAGGGTGGTGTACTTACAGGAGAGGTTAAGGATGTACTATTATTAGACGTTACTCCACTATCTCTAGGTATAGAAACTATGGGTGGTGTATCTACTGTACTGATAGAGTCTAATACTACTATTCCATCTAAGAAGTCTCAAGTGTTTTCTACGGCGGCAGACAATCAGCCAAGTGTAGAAATACACATCTTACAAGGTGAGAGAACCATGGCGAAGGACAACAAAACAATTGGTAAATTCCACTTAGATTCTATTCCGCCTGCACCTAGAGGAAGACCTCAAATAGAGGTAACTTTTGATATAGATGCTAACGGTATCTTAAACGTAAGTGCTAAAGATAAAGATACGGGTAAAGAGCAAAACATCAGAATAGAAGCAAGCTCTGGACTAAGCGACGAGGAAATAGACAAAATGCGTAAGGAAGCTGAAGCAAATGCAGATTCTGATAAAGCAGAAAAAGAGAAAGTTGATACACTAAATCAAGCAGATCAATTAGTATTTACTACGGAAAGTCAACTAAAAGAGTACGGCGATAAAATACCAGAGGAAAAGAAAACAGCTATAGAAGGTGCTGTAGAAGAGTTGAAAAAAGCTCACGCTGCTGTAGATATAGCTGGTATAGAAGTTCATTCTGAAACACTTAACAAGGCATGGGAAGCTGCTAGCCAAGACATTTATGCTGCACAGCAAGAAGCTGGCGGAGCAGAAGGTGCTGGTCCAGAAGCTAACGCAAACGATGATGGTGCTAAGGATGTAGAAGACGTAGACTTCGAAGAAGTAAAATAGTCTTTATTGCATAAAGAGTGATTCGTCCCTAGCGATGGATTATTCTTAACCATATTTTAAAGGAGCTGCTCATTTGAGTGGCTCCTTTTTTTGGAGTATTTTTGGGATGATGAAGTGGTTACTGATAGTAAAGATGCAGAACCCGTTCTAGTAGGAGCTAAAAGACAACTAGCTAAAATAAACCTTGATGATTTTTTTTTATTTTCTAACACTTGTACAGGGAGGTGCTCTTTTTTTTACCTTTGAGGGAAATGAAATCCTTCCAAAGAAATTTATTCACGCTAGCATTGGTTATTTCGGGCTTTGGCTCTTTTGCAGACACTACAGATGTCCTTTTCATAGGGAATAGTTACACCAACTATAACAATCTACCAAGTTTAGTTATTCAAGTAGCTATAAGTGCTGGCGATACGCTGTATACCGAAAGTAGAACTCCAGGAGGACGACGCATCTCTCAGCACGCTGCTGACCCACAAGTTTTTAGTAAAATACGCAGTAGAGACTGGGACTATGTAGTTATTCAGTGTCAAAGTCAAGAACCATCTTTTTCAGATGGGCAAGTAGCGGCAGATGTATTGCCGTATGCCAAAATACTATGCGACAGCATACGAGCTAATAATGCGTGTACTATTCCTATGTTTTATATGACATGGGGTAGAAAAAACGGAGATGCGAGCAACTGTCCCTTCTTTCCGCCATTGTGCACTTACGAGGGTATGGATAGTATACTCAGAAGTAACTATTTGAAAATGGGAGAGCAAAATGATGCTGAAGTAGCAGGAGTAGGAGCGGTTTGGCATGAGTTAAGAACCACCACGCCAAGTCTTGAATTATATACTAACGATGAGTCTCACCCGTCTTATGCTGGGAGTCTTGCATCGGCTTATACGTTTTATAGTTCGATTTTCAGAAAGAAGGCAACTAACGCCAGCTATAACGGGAGCGTAGCAGCTGTGTTTGCAGATTCTATTCGTAAGGTTGTAGATCGTGTAATTGCGTCTAGTCCAGAAGCTTATAATATTGGGGTTAGTGAGCCTACCAGTGAATTTACCATTACTCAAGATGATTGTCTCTTCTCGTTTGAGGCTCCGAGTGGTTTTGCTTCTTATCAATGGATTTTTGGCGACGGAACTATGGAGAGCATAGAGGATCCGTCACACGAGTATGCTGCCAATGGTCCATATATAGTGAAGCTCATAGTTACAGACGGTTGTGGAGCAGTTGATTCTACCACTCAAGAAGTGACGTGCGGATTGAATAATGTAAATCGTTTGAGTAATGAAGAAGCTCCTATTTATCCTAATCCCTCTAAGGGTAATTTTTCTTTAAAAGGAAACCTGGAACTAGTTTCCATTCATTTGCTAGATGGGAAAGTTATAGACTACACTCAGGAAGGAAAGACATATACCGTAGGTAAGATAGTGTCAGGTATACTTATTCTAACTCTAAAAGAAGGAGATAGGCTGTTTTATCAAAGAGTTTTGGTAGAGTAAAATAATCTAATATCTCTACTACTTAGTTTTATATGACCTTTGTGTCTGCAGCCATTTACCATAGGTGAGTCTGAGTTAACCAAAACTAAAGTTGCTAGTCTTATCGCCTCAGTGATATCCCATCTGAGATTAGCTTTCTGGTTTTTTTGTGTGTTAACAAAAAAAATATTGGAGACGTCCTAAGGACATTTTTGGTTTAAAATATCTACATTTGACTCTGTGAACAATCTATTCTACACTACCTCTGTAACCAAGGAGACACTCACGCTGCATGAGCAGGAAGCAGTGCATTGTGCTCTTGTGCTTCGCAAAAAAGCAGGTGATATTATCTATGTTATAGATGGAAACGGGAACAGGTACAAGTGCGGCATAGATAAACTGAGCAAACGTGAGGTAGAGTGCACGATACTGAGTACAGAGACTAAAGCTAAATCTGAGTATATCACCATAGCAATAGCCCCTACCAAGAATAGAGATAGGCTCGAGTGGATGATAGAAAAATTGGTAGAAATAGGAGTGGAACGTATAGTTCTGATGAATACTACCAATACAGAACGTACCCGCACCAATATGGATCGTATACAGAAAAAAGTAATTTCTGCGGTGAAACAAAGTTTACGTTTTTATATACCGGAGGTGATAGAAATGAATTATGCTGAGGTACTTCAATTGGATGTAGACCACAAGTATATTGCTCACTGCTTTGCTGAGCAAGCTAAGAATGAGCACCAAAGCAATTCAGATATGAAGCAACTCATATTGATAGGCCCAGAAGGCGATTTTACCACTGCAGAAGTAGAACAAGCCTTTGCTGCAGGTTTTCAAGGCTTAGATCTAGGAGAGTATAGACTACGTACAGAAACAGCTGCAATAGTTGCCGTAAGTAGGTTTCAATAAAATTAAATTAAAGTCGTTTACCCATAGAATGAAGAATGTTTTTCTCATAGTATTATTGATTATAGGATCTAGTTTCAAAGTAGATTACACCGTAAAATTAGCGAAGCTAAAGTACGATGGCGGTGGCGACTGGTACAGTAATCGTACAGCATTATCTAATTTAGCAGTCTTTTGTAATGCTAACCTAAAGACCAACATTAACCCGCAGGATGAAGTTGTAGAGGCTGGGAGTGTAGAGATTTTCAACTATCCCTATATCTATATGACCGGACATGGTAATGTGCTATTTTCTAATAAAGATGCCGCAAACCTTCGAAAGTACATGATGGCAGGAGGTTTTTTGCATATAGACGATAACTACGGACTAGATAAGTATGTGCGTCCAGAGATGAAAAAGGTCTTTCCAGAGCTTGATTTTGTAGAGCTGCCATTCAATCACCCTATTTATAAACAGACGTATAATTTTCCTAAGGGATTACCCAAAATACACGAACACGATGGTAAACCTGCCCAAGGTTTTGGCTTGATATACAAAGGCCGCTTGGTGTGTTTCTACGATTATGAGTGTGATTTAGGTAACGGCTGGGAGGATGAAGGCATATATGATGATAGTGAAGAGAAACGTAAACAGGCATTCCAGATGGGGGCTAATTTAATTCAGTATGTTTTTAGTAACTAGTTTGGCAGCTAGGTAGAAATGAATTTTTTATGACCTAGAACGTCGGAAACGTTGTATTAAATTGAGAAAGGCCATTACAATGGCTATAGATAATTCGCCTATTTCTAAAGAACATTTTATACGGCATGTCACTTAGATAAACGGCACATTCTGTATAGATATTTTCGTGTCAACTGTAAAATTCATACCTGAAGTTTAGGTTGGAGAAGAGGTTTATCTGAACTTAGGATTGAGATGCTTCAGCCTTCATCTTATCGGATAGTTCCTTACCCAGATAGTTATCTATTACCAAATGAGCTAGATAGATAAGAGGAGTCAATATAATAGCTACAACAAACTTGTATAGATAATTATTGAGACCAACTGCTAGAATCAAAGCCCAGCTCCAATCGGCACCAAGTCTAAAGGCTATAATAAGCACTACAAAGCTATCTACAAACTGGCTCACAAGTGTACTGCCTGTGGCCCTCAGCCAAAGTTTGTTCTCTCCAGTGATACTTTTTAACTTTTGAAAAACAGCTACGTCGAGTATCTGTCCTACTAAGAAGGCGACCAATGACCCCAATATGATCCATAGACCTTGACCAAATATCGTGGCAAATGCCAATTGAAAATTCGGAACGCCAGCAGATGTACCACTTGTAATCCACCAATCTGCAGGTGCTAGGTGTATACTAATATATACCATTACAAAAGCAAAAATAATGAGCACCACGGTAAGGTAGGATAGGAACTTAACTCCACGTTTACCAAAGTACTCGTTGATGATGTCAGTCATAACAAACACTACAGGCCAAAGCACCACGCCAGCGGTGAGGTTAAAGCTCACCTGCTCACCAAACAGAATATGCTGTAGTGGTTCTATACCTAATGTGGCTTCTAATGAAAATATTTTAACTCCAATGAACTCAGCTATTAGAGCATTTGCTATGAAAAAGCCGCTGATAATTAGGAATAATTTGCTCTCTTTGTTAGTAAGGATGTTCATTTATGTATCTATTTTGACCATGCTGTGGAAACAATGGTGCACATATTGCGTAATGTATTGATAACATTGCAACAGTATAAAATGAAATTCGTTTTTAGCATAACAATCGCACTTTTCGCATTCGCAGCTTCAGCTCAGGATGCCGTTTCGTATTACAATTCGGGTATAGACAAGTTTGAAGAAGGTAACGTACTCGGTGCCATCAAAGACTTTGATTCTGCTATAGTGAAGAATTCCAAAATGGCCGAGGCCTATTGGGGTAGGGGCAGTGTTTATGCAGAGATGCAAGAGTTTAAAGGAGCATTGAAAGATCTCAACAAGTGTATAGAAATTGATCCCGGTGTTATTGATGCGTTTTATAATAGAGCCTATGTGCTTATGGCAATGGGCGAGCAGCAGAAAGCACTGAATGATCTAAATATGTATTGCTTGATGAAGCCTAAGGATATCAATGGCTTCCTATCTAGATTAGATATATTGGTAAAGAACTCTATGCATGACGAGGCTTTTAAGAATATGGAGACTATAGCTGGTCTAGAAGCTTCTACACCAGGAGAGTACGTGCAACGTGCTCGTGTCAAGTTTCTGATGAAGGATACGGTTGGGTCTATACAAGACTTAGATGCAGGCATCAATTTAGCCCCTACGTTTATGGATGCCTATTTTCTTAGAGGTAAGTATAACTATGAGTTTGGTTTCTACAATAAAGCAATACAGGATCTTAGTGTCTACTTACTTAGCAATAAGGAAGACCACGAAGCCTTTGTAATACGCGGAGAGTGTTTTGCTCGTCAAAGTGACTATAGCCTTGCAGCAAAGGACTACACTAAAGCCATAGCAATAGAAGATCAGAATCCTACCTATTATTTTGACAGAGGTTTTTTTTACATCCAATTAGAAGAATACGCCAGTGCTCAAAAAGACTTTAAAAGAGCCATATTTTTCAATCACGATGACATTCGCTTAGCATACTTCAATCTGGGTATTGCAGAGTACAGACTCGGAAACAAGGAAGACGCTTGCACCAACTGGAGAAAATCGGAAGACCTAGGTATGGATTATATCAATAAGTACTGTCTGTAGTACTTATTTTTTTAACTCAAAAATGCCAAACTTGCTCACACCCCATTTGGCTAAGCGGTATTGAATAGATACGAGCAATACACCTAGTCCATATATCGAACTACGTTTAAGATTAATGGAGCTGGCATCATCAAAGTATTTGGTAGGGCAAGTCACTTCACCTATTTCGAAATCTGCAAAGAATACCTGAGCAGTCATTTGGTTATCAAAGACGAAATCGTCTGAGTTCTTCTCAATGTCTATTTTGTCAAATATTTTTGTGTCAAATGCTCTGTAGCCTGTATGATATTCGCTTAGCTTTTGATTAATCAAAATATTTTGGAATAAGGTTAAGATTCTATTAGCTACATACTTGTACCACGGCATACCGCCTTTCAAAGCTCCCTTACCAAGTATTCTGCTTGCATACACTGCAGGGAACACACCATTGGCAATGATACTGCACATGCTTTTTACAAGCAGAGGAGTATATTGATAGTCTGGGTGTACCATAATCACAATGTCGGCACCTATCTCTATCGCCTTATTGTAGCAGCTTTTTTGGTTCCCTCCGTAGCCTCTATTGCTATCGTGCACTATAACATGATTTACACCAATGCGTTTGGCTAGTCCAGCCGTATCGTCCTTACTAGCATCATCTACTAGTATGGTTTCATCTACAATATCAAAAGGTAATTCATTGTAGGTTTTTTCTAATGTTTTGGCTGCATTATATGCAGGGAAAACAACAACTACTTTTTTGCCGTCTATCATAGGTATAATACGTAATAAACAGCTGCACCAGCAAAGTAACCAATGATGGCTAACCAGCTTATTTTCTTTAAGTACCACATGAAGTCAATTTTCTCTAAACCCATGGCTGCAACTCCAGCTGCAGATCCTATGATAAGAGCACTGCCTCCTGTACCTGCACAGTAGGCTAGTAATTCCCAGAAGTGTCCGTTTGCAGCAAAATCGCCCGCAGGAGCTATATCATACATGCCTTGGGCCGCAGCTACAAGAGGCACGTTATCTACTATACTAGAGAGTAATCCAATGACAACATTTATAGAAAATATATCTCCACCAAAGGCACTATCCAGTGCCAATGCAGCGGTTTTAAGGTGGCCAAACTCCTGAAGAGCGGCTACTGCCATTAGTATTCCTAAGAAGAACAACACACTTGCAACATCTATTTTTTGCAATACACTAACCACACTAAGGGATTGTTTGTCTGCTTTGTTTTTGCCTTTGTGCATTATCTCCGTTACCGTCCATATTACTCCCAGACTTAGCATCATACCCATAAATGGAGGTAGATGTGTGATGGTTTTAAAGAATGGTACAAATACCAAACCTGCTAGTCCCAATATAAATACAGTAATTCTCTCGCTAGAAGTGGTAGGATTGAGGTAGTGATCTGCGTTTTCCTGCTTATTGGCAGGGCGTTCAACTTCGCCTTTAAACGTAAAGCTAAGTATACTTAAAGGCACTAGAAGTGCAACCATACTTGGTAGTATTAGGTCTACTACTATGTTTGGTACGTCAGGCAATTGTCCTTTTATCCAAAGCATAGTAGTCGTAACGTCTCCTATAGGTGACCATGCTCCACCTGCATTTGCAGCTATTACTACCATACCAACAAACATCCAACGGGTTTTTTGATCTTTTATAAGCTTGCGAAGCAAAGAAACCATTACAATCGTGGTAGTAAGATTATCTAATGCTGCTGAGAAAAAGAAGGTAAGGATACATATTATCCAAAGTAGTTTTGTTATGTTTTTTGTCTTAATTCGATCTGTAATTACGGCAAAACCTTCATGAGCATCTACGAGTTCTACTATGGTCATGGCTCCCATGAGGAAGAAGAGGATATTGGCAATGTCAAACATATGGTGGTATAAACCACCTTCGCCATCTGCACCGTGTTCTATGATATGTGAAATGTCGTGACCTGCACCGCTCAGTGAGAAAACATAAATAGCCCAACATACCATACCTGTAACCAAGGCACTGGCGGCTTTATCTATTTTGAGTGGATGCTCTAGTGCTATGGCTGCATAGCCAAGCACAAAAACAATGATAATGAGTATTGACATCTTATTCTTATTCTGGCGGCAAAAAAAGGTTTTTTATTTCACTATATAAGGGGATTTCATTCACAATTTTTAGCTCTTTTTGTCTTCGAGCAATAAAAAAGTGCTGCATACCATTGGTGAGCAATACGTAGGGTACGTCTTGCAGATGTATGTATCCAGTAGCTTGGTCTAAGGTTTTTTGTGTTATTTTTATGCTCGGAGCTTTACATTCGACTAGCAGTTCTGGATGACCATTTTGGTCATAGTGCACCGCATCGTATCTTTTTTTGCTTTTTGGTAAAACACGCTCTATACTCATCCTGCTTGCAGACCATTTGTTTTTAATCAGCTGATGTATAGTGTGTTGACGCACCCATTCC
>TARA_B110000902_G_scaffold77805_2_pt1 | contig 19618 bp, 22 predicted proteins | sample TARA_B110000902 | Tara Oceans TARA_B110000902 (sample SAMEA4398009) | marine metagenome | biome: Polar Biome; feature: [SRF] surface water layer (ENVO:00010504); material: water (ENVO:00002006), including particulate matter (ENVO:01000060) such as... | depth 5 m | reverse complement strand
GGGACAACTATTTCGACTCCATTGGGATTCGCTTCAGTTATTCCTTTCACAGCAACTGAAACAAAGATGTCAGTTCGTGTTTGGTCTCCAGACGCAGGAATTCCGATTCTTTTAAAAGCAGAAGACAACACCAATGGTGCGATTTCAGTTGAAACAGAAACAATGACAACAGTTGCCGGACAATGGGAAACGTTGGTTTTTGATTTCTCCAATGAGGCTGCTGGTACACCTGCATTAGATCTTACAAATACGTATGACCTGGCATCTATCTTCTTCAACTTTGGAACGACCGGATCTACGGCTGGTTCTAAAACGTACTACTTTGATGATGTGCAAATGGCGCTTCCATGTACAACGACTACCTCGTCTATTACAGAAACAGCTTTGGATGTATACAATGCACCAAGTGGAGTGACATATACTACGTCAGGAATTTATAATGACACAATTTTAAATGCTGCGGGATGCGATAGTATAATCACAATTGATTTAACAATGAGTTTCACTGGTATCAGCGAATATGAGCTTGGTAGCATTGAACTTTATCCAAACCCTTCAACTGAAAAAATTACTATTTCAGTTAATGAAATCTACTTGGCTTACCCAATCATGATCATGGATCAAGCAGGTCGAGTTGTAATTAAGAGTGAAGTGGTTGCATTGGAAACGGAGATTGACATCACTAAGCTTGAGTCTGGTATTTACTACGTGAAAATAGGCGACTTAAAAGCAGAAAAACTGGTAAAGCAATAGCTTTACTTTTTCATAGAGAAGAAGGGCTTTCAGAAATGGAAGCCCTTTTTTTATATTAATAAATTTGATTACTTCTTTACATAAAATCAAAATACGCAACATGCTTTTGTAATTTAGCAACAAACGCTAAACGGCGCTGTCCCGAGATTGCTTAGGACCAACATTAAAAAAAAGACATGAAAATAAACAATTCAAAAGTGCTAATTACCGGAGGAAGTTCGGGGATTGGCAAAGCAACTGCAATACAGTTTATTGCAAAAGGAGCAAAAGTGATAATCACTGGAAGAGATGAAGTAAAACTCAAAAACACGGCGGCCGAAATCGGAGCGGTTCCCTTGCATTTCGATATTAGTGACTTAAAATCGATTCCTCAAAAAACCAAAGAAGTAATGGATCTTTTAAACGGATCAATTGATGTTTTGGTAAACAATGCAGGCATCGGAGTCTTTCCTTTGCTTGGAGAGATAACCGAAAATGACTTGTTAAGCACGTATAACACAAATGTTTTTGGCTTGACGTTGTTAACGCAAGAACTACTTCCCTTTTTTAAAGCACAACAATCGGGGAATATTATCAATATTGCTTCGACTGCAAGTTTAAAAGGCTTTGCGAGAGGAACCGTATATTCGGCATCAAAATTTGCAGTAAGAGGCATGACGCAGTGTTGGCAGGCAGAATTAAGAAAAGACAACGTTAGAGTTTGTTTGGTCAATCCAAGTGAAGTAACCACGGCATTTGCTAATCCAGAGAGAAAGGAAAGCAAGGAAGAAGATAATAAAATCGGATCTGAAGATATTGCTACTGCAATCCTGTCAATTGTAGAAATGAGAGACAAAGCTTTTGTACCAGAAGTAACAGTTTGGGCGACAAATCCATTTTAGATATTTTTAATACAAAAGAGGAGGAGCACAATGCGCTCCTCCTCTTTTGTATCATGAATCAATCATAGAGCCAAAGGATTCACAGTGGATGATTTCACCTTACACCAACGCTAAAGCCAAATCGTAATTTGGTTCTTCTGAAGTTTCAGCTACTTGTTCTGTATAAACAACCTTCCCCTCTGCATTAAGGACAACTATGCATCTTGAGTGCAAACCAGCTAAAGGTCCGTCAACAATTTCTAAACCATAATCTTTACCAAACTGCCCCGTGTTAAAGTCAGAAAGTACTATGACGTTTTCAATTCCTTCCGCTCCACAAAATCTATTTTGCGCAAAAGGCAAATCTCTTGAAACACATAATACGGTCGTATTTAAAAGATCCGCAGCCATTTTATTGAAGTTACGAACTGATGCTGCACAAGTTCCTGTATCAATACTTGGGAATATGTTCAATACCAAATTCTTTCCTTTAAAATCGCCGAGTGTTTTTACAGATAAATCGCCAGCTATCAATTTAAAGTCCGCGGCTATACTTCCGATTGCTGGCAATACACCACTAGTGTTAATTGCGTTTCCTTTTAATGTGATTTTTGACATTTTTTTTCGTTTTAATTAAGAATGGATAATTTTCTGTGTAAACTTATTTCTTACTGTTTTCGCTGAGAATTTCAATCCATTGGTTCAACATTTCTTTCAACTGAAGGATCTCAGATAAGTTGATGTTCTCATTCAGCATTATTTTGAGGAGGTTTTCAGGAATTGGCTTCGCTTGGCCTTTCAAGAGCTTCCCTTTTTCTGTCAATTGGACAATTACAATTCTTTCATCTTCAATGGATCTATTGCGTTCAATGAGTTCCAATTTTTCCATTCTTTTTAAAAGTGGTGAAACTGTATTGGTATTCAAAAGTAGTTTTTGCGTAATCTGGTTCACAGATACATTGTCGCTCTCCCACAAGACCATCAGCACTAAATATTGAGGATAAGTAATCCCCATTTCATCTAAGTAAGGCTTATATGCCCTAGTGATCAGTCGAGAAGCCGAATAGATTGGAAAGCAGACTTGGTTGCTTAACTGTAAAGCTTTATCATCCATTAGTTTCTAGATTTATTTCTTCTCCAAGATTTCCATGAACCCGCCGACCAAAGAGCCCAAACTATCAGCATGGGTTGAAAAAACAGGCGAATTAGTCTGGCATTATCTGATTCTAGAGCTCCAAAAGCGTCTTTTCCATCGATATATTGAGAAATGTTACCAGGAAAAATTAGAACGAAAAACAGGGCCAATGCCCAACCGAAACTTGCACGTTTGTCTTTCCAAAAAGCCAATCCAAGTCCCAGTCCAATCTCTACAATTCCCGATAGTATGACAACTAAATCCTTGCTTAACGGAACCCAATCCGGCACTTGAGCTTGAAAATCAATTCTGTTAATTGTAAGATGACTAAGCCCTGCAAACACCATAAAAGCAGCTAACAGTAACCTGAAAATATTTTGTGTCAATGATGTTTTTATCATACTTATCACTTTAAGTGTTGTAATTATATCGTGTGCGATATAAATGTACAATTTTATATTCGTCAAAGGTTTAATTTTGAAAACAATATTGCAGTTCGCCCAGAAGTTGCTATTCCAAGCACCATTGCTATGTTTAAATAATTAATCAAACCTTTTTCATTTTGGTACTTACTATCTAGTAATTGGACTTATCGCTTTTATCCATATCTACATTATGTTCTTTGAAATGTTCGAATGGACGACTAGAGGTTGAAAAGTGAATTGGAATATGCTTTATTAATCGTAATTTAGGACCTGAACTGTATACTCATTATTGGATGTATGAAATCAATTGGTTTCGCGTCAAATAATTTATTGAAACTAACATGAAAATAATCCAACTCAAAGCTGTCCTGCTTGGTGCTATAGTTATTATGGCATTTAATGGGAACTCTCAAAGCATTCAGAAAGAAATCAATTCGTACTTGTCTAAAGAAATGAACGATTTAGGATTATCAAAAAGTGATATCAAAGATTGGGTCATAACATCGCAAAATGAAGCGAAGGAATTTGGAATCACCTATGTCTATACCAATCAACAGTACTTGGGCATTGAAATTTACAATGCCATCAACAACTATTTGATCAAAGACGGAAAGATTCTTTTAACTGGAGATCGTTTTGAACGAAACATTGAAAGCAGAATCAACACAACCGATCCTGTATTGTCTGAAACGCAAGCCATCCAATTTGCCTCTAGGCAATTAGGAATTGGTGATCCAAGCGCTTTAACAATTGAAACCGTTGTGAATGAAGTATCGACTTACACAGAATCAAGCTTGAGTCGTGTAGCGATTCCTGTTAAATTGGTGTACGCTAAAAACGAAAAAGGTGACTTGCGTTTGGCGTGGGACATGAGTTTCGAAATTCCAAATGGAAAACACTACTGGAGTGCGAGAATTGATGCTGTAACAGGCGTATTAATCGACAAAACAGATTGGACAGTTAGTTGTGATGCTGGAACCAATGATCATAGCAATCATTCTCATGTTGTGAAAGTCGAGCAAATGGTTTCTGCCCCTGCTCCACCTCCAGCTACTGATGCATACAATGTATTTGCACTTCCAGTTGAGAGCCCAAACCACGGATCGAGAGCCCTTTTAACGGGACCTTCAGATCCTGTCGCTTCTCCTTTTGGGTGGCACGATACGGACGGAAATGCTGGCGAAGAATATACAATCACAAGAGGCAACAATGTTTACGCGACAGAAGACTCAAACGACGACAATAACCCAGGATATGCTCCGGACGGTGGGCCCACTTTGAATTTCGATTTTCCTTTTGATCCAAATCAAATTGGACAAGGGTTTTGGGATCCTGCGATTACTAACTTATTCTATATGAACAATAGAATCCACGATGTTTTATACAGGTATGGATTTGATGAAGCAAGTGGAAATTTCCAAGAAAACAATTACGGTTCTCCAGGTCAAGATTCTGATGGTGTCAACGCAGATGCTCAAGATGGCAGTGGAACAAACAACGCCAATTTTTCAACGCCTCCAGACGGATCGAACCCAAGAATGCAAATGTATTTATGGGGAGCACCGGGAGTTCAACAAGCATTACAAATCAATTCACCGGCTTCCTTTGCAGGAATTTACGCTGGAAGAAAAGCTGTGATTGGTACACCTCTTCCATTTGGAGGAATTACTGGAAACATGGTCATTTACGATGATGGCGTTCCAGATACATACAACGCATGTGAACCTGCGATAAACGCAGCAGCGCTAAATGGAAATATCGCCGTTATTAGAAGAAGCCCTAGTTGTGATTACATTGACCAAATGGTTGCCGCAGAAAATGCTGGTGCCATTGCCGTTATCGTTGTCAATACGACACCAGGAGCACTTGCAATGGGCGGAACGGATCCTGGAATTGGAATCCCTGGAATTATGATCACAATGGCTGACGGTGAAGCTTTCATCACTGAAATTGAAACGAACGGCTCAATGAATGGAACACTTGATAATTACGGACCATTCCCTTATGACAGTGACTTGGACAATGGAATTATTTCCCATGAATACGGACACGGCGTTTCTAACCGTCTTACAGCTGGAGGAAACAATACAGGCTGTCTTGGTAACGATGAGCAAATGGGAGAAGGATGGTCAGATTACATTGGATTGATACTGACAATGGAGCCTGGAGATTTATCTGCGGATGTTCGAGGAATTGGAACGTATGTTATTGGCGAATCAACGAATGGACCGGGAATTAGACCCGCTCCGTACTCTACAGACTGGACAGTCAACAACTTCACTTATGCAAACACAAATAGTGTTGCTAGTATTTCTCAACCACACGGAATTGGTTTTATTTGGTGCACAATGCTTTGGGATTTAACATGGAAACTTATTGATGTTTATGGATACGATCCTGACATTGTGAACGGAAACGGCGGGAACAATATCGCACTACAATTGGTAATGAACGGAATGAAAATTCAACCGTGTAGCCCAGGTTTTATTGACGGACGGGATGCAATACTGGCAGCGGATCAAGCATTGTATGGTGCAGCCAACCAATGTCTTATTTGGGAAGTGTTTGCCAATCGTGGATGTGGATTCTCAGCAGATCAGGGAAATTCAGATGATAGAACAGATCAAGTAGGTGCTTTCGATCTTCCTCCAGCAATTGATCATACAACATCAGCTACATTCTGTCAAGAGTACACTTGGGCAGAAAATGGAGTTACATACACTCAAAGCGGAACGTATACGGCTCCTTTCACTCCTCAGTTTGGATGTGATAGCGTTGCTACATTGTTCTTAACAATTACTCCTGGTGTAAGTACGAGTGTTTACTATTTAAACCCTTTTACTTTGCAAGCAAATGCTCAAAACGCCTCGTACCAGTGGATGACATGTATAGGAGGTGTTAAAACACCTATCCCTGGGGAAACAAACAACATTTTTAATGTGACTTCTAATGGACTTTACGCAGTAGAGGTGACACAAGGTAATTGTATGGATACTTCAAACTGTTTATTGGTCAACCAAGCCGGAATTGAAGACAATGATTTAGAAAAAACTTTGGACGTCTACCCTAACCCAACTTCAGGAGGAATTTCAATTGACTTCAACAAGCATCACTATGCTGAAGTTGAGATTCAAGTATTGAATTCAGTTGGGCAGGTTGTTCAAAATTCGAACTATTACAACACGGACATGTGTGAATTGAATATTACAAATGAGCCAGGAATTTACTTCGTAAGAGTCACGGCTGATAATTCAACGACTACGGTAAAAGTGGTGAAACAGAATTGATAAGAAAGATTAAGTAAGTTTAAAGCCTTCTCGATTGAATCGAGGAGGCTTTTTTAGTTTATTTAGAGTTGGTTTTTCTTTGTATATCCAAGTTGCCAGCAATAGCTCACCATGGAACAAACCACAATTAAAGCAAATCACATACAGACAATTAGTATTTCGAAGATGAATCAGTAAAACAATTGGTCGGAAAGCTATTTGATGATTTCTTATTTGATCGACTGGGCACTTTTATTGATCTCCATTCCAGTCATGAAACGCTTTTATAAATATATGTGGGCCCTTACGAAAAGTAAATAAGATTATCTTTACTCAACATTAAAAACGAATTGTTATGATCAAATACGTAATTATTGGCGCCTTAATCGGAATTGGATTTGTGATCGTTGTAAATTTATTCAAGAAGAAGTAGGATTTGAAGCATACAAGCTCAATTGGACTGCCGCAGTATTCATTAAGAATTAAACCCTTAATTTTTGAAGACACCTTTACAAAGCCCTTTACATTGAGATCAATATTGAAACTTACAGCATAGAATAAGGGAATACGAACGATTGACGGATTGACTAAAATTTATTTAAAAAAATGGGAAAGAAAGAACTCATCATCATAATTGTGTTTTCCATCGTTGGATTTGTTGGCGGAACCTTCATTGTTAAAGCGATCAAGGGAGAGCCAAAAGTGGAGAAAAAGATCGAACAGAAGAAAATCGAGAAAGAAAAGCCTAACGAAATTGACACTTTAGAGATGCGGTCAGACATTCAGTTGCGCTAAGAAAGCGCATCGAAAGAGCAAGCCACGGAATTTGGCTTAGATCTTCACATCAATTTATCGACTGATTCAGGAAAAAGAGTTTGCATTAAGACAGCAGAGGGATTCAATTAGAACCGATCGCGTAATTTCATCATCGGTCGCTCAAAGAAGTAGTAAATTAGGGTTGAAGCTCCTACCGTCACGCACCAAAACAAGATGTACATTTGCCAACGGTCGGCTTCTGCTTCAGGCGGATTGAGTTTTATAATTACGCCATACACCAATCCAAGATTGATTAAATACATCGAATAAGAAATCTTGCTGATATGTGTAACTGTTTTTCCCCACCATTTAACGCGATAGGTTTTTATACTATCTGCAAGAGGCAATAGAAACATTGCTCCAATTGAGATTATGACAAAGTAGAATGTTCTTGAATAGAAGAGTTCAAACGAATGATTGGTTGTTGTGCCAAGATATAAAATTGCCATTCCCAATATAAATGCTGGCCATCTGCACAACCTCCAAAAGTCTTTGAAATAATACTTTATGTACGCCGCAAAAACACCATAAACAATAGTGTCTAATCGCATTACTACGACTTTTCGCACTTCTATATCATAAGCATTAAAAGTATTATATAAAACCTCTGCATGATAAATTCGATAAAGTAATGGAGCTATTATTAAAAGCAAAATGGTTGCGAGGAAGGTACGTTTTTTCGAGAGAAAAAGGCGAAAACCAAAAATAGAAAGGGGCAGGATAATGTAGAACCATTCTTCGACAGATAAACTCCAACTCTCCCAAAAGAAGCTGTGAAAACCATCAAACAGATTGTGTGTAAAGAAGATGAATGACCAGCCAAACTGATCGAGGTCTCCATTCTTCAATTCATATTGAATGAATAGAAAATTCAAAAGTAAGATCAAGTAATAATTCGGTAAGGTTCTAAACCACCTTCTTTTCCAGAAATGTGCAATTGATTTTAGATTAAACTTTTCTCTCTTATCGATTTCTTTAATCAAAATTGATCCAATAAGAAACCCACTAAGAACAAAAAACAGCTCTACTCCATCAATTCCACTTAACAGTGGGACCGTAGGTAAAAACCAAAAAATATCACCCGCCAAAGCCGCACCATGGCTTAAAACAACAAGAACTATTGCGATGGCGCGATACACATCGAGTCCGTAGATTCGTTCATTTCCAGAAAGTTTCATATTATCCTTCGCCATCGCAGTGACGAATATAGTAAGAACATCAGTCTTAGATAACAAACATCTAATTCAAACTGCATTTGAAAAAAAAGTGATACAATTAAAATTAAAAGGCTAACTTAGCTTCGTAATTATGACGCTTCACACTGAATGTTAAGCGATTAATTGCATATTACACAGTAAAAAATTATAAAATGGCAGAAGGCACAGTTAAGTTCTTTAACGGAACAAAAGGATTTGGATTTATTAAACCAAATGATGGAGGTGAAGATGTTTTTGTACATCAATCAGGTCTTGATGACGAGATCAACGAAGATGACAAAGTTTCTTATGAAGTTGAAGATGGAAAAAAAGGATTAAACGCGGTAGGTGTAAAAGTTATCGGTTAAGAAATATTTTCTTTATTTAAATGGGGTTTGATTGTATCAAACTCCATTTTTTTTTGTTTTCAACTTTTGATTTCACCTTCTTAAAGTTAATATCTTCTGTTTTTTAGATATGAAGCTTAATTTAAATGCCTTATCTTAGCTGAAACAATTAACCAATTTACTTATGAAAAAAACACTACTATTCTCAATCTTTGCGCTTTTAACTTCATTAAGTGTAAGTGCACAATGCACTGCTGACCCTCAATATGTTGACCCAGGCGTTTATCCAGACGAAGCTACAGGACTGACTCCAGCATGTATCGATCAATTGTACAACGAAACAATTACTATCATTGTTCCTGTTGATACAACAACAATTGTTTTCGGTATTTCATTAACCTTTGTTTTCGATAGTGTTGTAATAAGTGACTGGACGGGATTGCCTCCTGGTTTTACTTATGCTTGTCTATCACCTAACAATACTCAAAGCCCTATCGACAACTGCTCTTTTGAAGGTGGTCAAACAGGTTGTATCCAAGTAACTGGAACTCCAGCATTGGCCGATATCGGAAGTTACCAACAGATCATTACCACAACTGCATACTTACCTGGAAGCCCGGGAAATCCTTCTGAAGTACTTGTAGATTATTACTACATCCAAGTTGTAGATTGTGGATTGAGTATTCCAGCTTTAACGAACTCTAAGTTCTTAATTTATCCAAATCCGGCCAAATCTAAAGTTACTTTGAATGGATTGAATGGAATCGATGTTGAATCAATATTAGTTACTGACATGGAAGGAAAAGTTTTAGAATCTTATGAAAATGTGATTGGACCAGCACTTGACATGGATATCGATTATTTACAAAGTGGAATGTACTTCGTAACGATTAATTACAACGGTACTTCTGAGGTTGTAAAATTCATTAAAGAATAGTATTCAAGGAGTTATATAAAAGCCGCCTTACATGAGCTAGGGCGGCTTTTTTATGCGCTTTATTTTTTTTTATTTTTTTTCTATTTGAACTTGCTCTATAAAGGATTTTTATATTACATTTGCCCACGCTTTGAACGAAAAGTGTTTGTCGAAAGACAATTAGAAAAGTGATTTTATTCACATTTCACGGTCTGGTAGTTCAGTTGGTTAGAATATCGCCCTGTCACGGCGAGGGTCGCGGGTTCGAGTCCCGTCCAGACCGCCAACTCGTAAGAGTAAAGTTAAAGTCTATATGGCTGTAGACCTAGAAACCCCTAAAGAGTATCAAATTCTTTAGGGGTTTTGTTTTTTAGTTCGGGGACAGTATCGTGGACAGTTTGAAATCAAAATAATTTTCTTGCCTCTCAATAAATGGTTAAATTGGTGTTGTTCTCAACTGCCAACTTAAGCTATGATCTACACTAAAGAAGCATACGATATTGATTTAAATACGCTGATTCCTAAAATAAAGGATATTATTAATACCCAACCTTTAAGTTCATCTCTTAAGATATCTAAGCCTGAATATTTCAAAAGAATAGAATATGGTGCCGATTACCTTAAGAGTATAAGACAATATAACAACGAGCCCTATTTTATAGTTCACGTCAATGAACCTTCTTTTAATTTTTGGTTGGCCTTCTTCTTAAGTACAGAGAAGGCACATCGAATATCTCTTATCCTTGATTTTTATATTATAAAGTATCATAATCAAGATGATTTCATCAATCTCGTACAACACGATGTGCTGAATATTATTGATAATAACATATTTCACAGCATTGACACCCAATTAATGGAGATTTCAAATTGGGTCAGAGAAAAAAGAAATGGCAAGAATACTGGAACTACCATAAATGTTCAGGTACTCAATATAAACGTTACTGTAATTAATCTTCAGCAAACTTTTAATAATGCATGGCATACAGATCCTAACAGTTCCGAGGATGCGGAAAATAATGACGATCCATTCGAAGACGGATTGATCCAATCACCATATGGTAATCTATTATTTGAAGCTTTAAAAGTTTTTTGCGAAGACTCAAGCCTATCTAATCTAGAACAATTACTGATGGACCAAAAAATTGATTCGCCTGTGGTACTTAAATCCAACTTCAAGAAAATATCGCTAATACGCCCAATAATTGAACTGGTTGCTAGAGGTCACCTTCCATTTAATAATAAAGAGGCCGCACAGTGGATTTTCGATAATTTTAAAATAAGAGCCAAGATTGATACAATCAAATTTTCTGTAGGTTCAATTATAAGATTAATGTCTAATAGACAAGTTGAACCAAAAAATGCACAAATCAAATATGAGCATTGGTTTGGGAAATAATTGATTTGACAAATAATTCTACCGAAAAGTATTCCATTCTATTCCATTAAGTATTCCATTAAGTATTCCATTAAGTATTCCATAGTATTCCACTTCTGTTTTCTGCCTTCGTAAGCCACTAAAAAAGCGCTTCATTTGAAGAAAACATATTATTATGGACAAATTAATTGTTACCCTAAACGTATCAGAGTTGAAGGATCTCATCGCTGAAACAATTGACTCTAGGCTTAGAAAGCTTATTGAAGTCAAATCAACCTTACCAAAGGTAGAACTACCAAATTTCTTAACACGCCAGGAAGTCGCGAATCTCTTCCGTGTCAGTTTAGTTAGCATTGACAAATGGAGAAGGTTTGGACTGCTCCCTCCTACCTTCAAGCAATCGGGAAGAACTTACTTTCTTAAGGACAAAATCGAAAAATTCATAGAAGACAAAGTAGCAATGAGTAATCTTAAAAATTATAACAATGGAAAGTAATATTATTCAATTGGGTGGCCCACATTACAAAATCTGTAAATGTGGATGTAAAACTGAGTTTAATGGACGAAGGAATCAAAAGTACTTTCCCAAACACAAGGCAAAAGTTAATAATAAAGCAGCTGCAAAACGAAGAGAGAAATTATCCCCAACATTTAGAAAAATGGAAAAATGCTATTCGATTCTTGTTAAAATACGCAACCTCAATCTTCTGGATCAATGGATACCTATCACAGATTTAACCAGGGATGGATTCGACCCTAATATCCCAAGCAATTCAATTAAAACCAAGAAGGACGGAATCGAGTTTTCAAAACTAGCCGACTTTGCATTCCGATTATCGGATGATGCCTCAAAAATTATTATTCATCAAATAAAACTTTAACCATGGAAACAATAGCATTAGATGTATTTCAACGATTAGAATATGAACAATTTGTTCCATCAGCTGTATTAGCACATAGAAATAACATGACAAAAAACATATTAATTGTAGGGGGCATAATCATCGCTGCAGTAGTTGTATTAGCAATAATTGAAGATATTAAAAATAAAAAATATGAAGAACAAAAAGTTAAGCAAAAAAGAACCAGGCACGGTAACTAAAAGTATTGATTTGATAGCTACTCCAACCATTATTGGCGTGATTACTTATCAATTATTGAGGCGAGAAATAGATGAAAAAAAGCTCCGACAAAACGAGTATTCCAAGTGATTGACTTAATTGATTATTAGATTTTAGTCCTCGAAAGAGCTGAATTTGGGTTTTAAGTAGCTGGTATTCTTATTTTATTCGAGTTAATACGGATGTAGGCGAATAAATAGCGAATTATGCCAGTTCAATACATTCGTTTACAATGGTACAGAATCGAATTTTACGCATATATTTCTAATAATGTTATATTTGGGTAGTGTAACTGCACTTCTACTGAACCAAAGACTATTACTAATATGAATTCTGTTAAAAACATACCATTTAAATCGTCAATAAAAAATCTTAGGAGCAAATTAAAAATCCGCGTAAGCGGGATAAAACTAACCATGAAAAATACTCTTTTAATACTCTCAATTGTTTTTTTTACTGCGGCATGTGCCAACGGGGAAAAAGAAATCGAACTTGAAAACCGAATTTCCAAACTTGAAACTCAACTTGACGAATGTAAAAATGGACCAGTTAAACTCCTTGCAAAAATTAATCTTGCGTTTGAAAATAAAAAATTCGATAGAGTAAATTCCATTTATTCTGATTTTGAAAACCAATACCCTGAATCATTAGAGTTTAAAGAAGCCAAATCAATTCATTTAAAATCATTAAAAATTGAAGAAAAAGAAAAAATTGAATCCGAAAAAATTGAATCCGAAAAACGAGAAGAAAAATTAAAAGCATTGGCCAAATTGAAAGTGAAACCTGACGATGTTACAGGTATAAATTGGTATTACAACCCTTATTTCACTCACTTTAACAATCGAAATTTGATGTCAATTTATATGGGAGAAAAAAAACCAGATCAACCTTGGTTGAATTTGAAAATGTCCTATAAAGGAGATGACTGGATATTTTTTGAACATGCCTACCTATCATATGATGGCGAAACCATTGAGATTCCTTTTGATAAATATGATGACAAGGAAACTGACAACAGTAATGGTGTATGGGAATGGATCCAAGTTTCGGTCTCTTCAGATATTGAATCTTTTCTTAGAAAGTTTGCACACTCGAAAAAAGCAAAAATGAGACTTAGTGGTAAATACTCTGAAACAAGAATCTTGTCAGACGATGAAAGACAAGGGATTCTTGATGTTTTGAATGGGTATGATGCTCTCAAGGAAAAGTAGCAAGCAACTCCAAGTGCATTCTTTGGTAAGTCTCAAAATGATGAAGATGACGAAATTTTTAATTACTGTGTTGAAAATAATTGCATCACAATTGGTTTTGCTGATGGATTAGATTTTACTGGTAAGGATGAAAAAGAGTTAAAACTCTATGGGCAAGAAAAACAACTCGAGCAGTTTCCTATTCAAGCCATGAATCTTTTTTGTAATTATTTAAAGGTTGGTAATTATGTTGTAATTTCAAATGGAAATAAATACGTGAGGGCTATTGGTAAAGTTGTGGGAGATTATGAATACATTGAAACATCGCCATTCCCTAATAGTACGTCTTTTAATCATTTCAGAAAAGTAGAATGGATTTTTACAAACAAACATATATCTGCAAAAGAAATTTACAATAAAAATCTCCAACAACAATCTATTTATAAACTTGAAAAAAAGGAAGTAAAACAGGAATTCTTTGTAAAAGAAAAGAAAGTTGATCTGCTAAAACTACCTAAGAACCCCAAAAATTTTGTTTTAATTGTCGATGAAATTAATCGTGGTAATGTTTCTTCAATTTTTGGAGAGTTAATTACGTTAATAGAAAGCGATAAACGTGCAGGAGCAAAGGAACAATTGAGTGTTACCTTACCCTACTCCAAAGATGAATTTATGGTCCCTCAAAACGTTTACATCATTGGAACCATGAATACAGCTGACAGAAGTATTGAAGCTTTAGATACGGCCCTTAGAAGAAGATTCTCATTTAGAGAAATGCCACCGGATTCGAATTTAATTTTAACTGAAGGTAAACTGAGCAAAATGAAGGGGATGGTTGGAGACATAGAACTTGTTAAAATACTTGATGCAATAAACAATAGGGTCGAAAAATTAATTGATAAAGACCATGCAGTGGGGCATTCATATTTTTTAGGAATCGAAAATCTACAAGACCTAGAATCTGCTTTTAAAAACAAAGTGATTCCTCTACTTGAAGAATACTTTTTTGGAGATTTCGGTAAAATAAGCTTGGTGCTTGGAAGTAGTTTTATTACAAAAGAGACTAAAGCCGATGTTACGTTTGCCAAATCGAATGAATATGACCCTTCCATTTCGGAAGATTTATCTCAACGGCCTGTATATCGAGTGACATCTAAAGACAACTGGGATTTCAAAGCTATTTATGATTAAGTAATATGCCAAGAGAGCCCATTAAGGTATTTGAATACGAAAAGTTAACCCTTCATGAAGATTGGAGAGGAAGAAAACTTGAACAGAGAGAACTTGATAAGTTATTAGAGTTTAATGATAACAACAAAAACAATTATTTTACTGCGATCCGGGATGGTGTCCGTTTTAAAAACTTTGTAGGTGTTATTCAGATTGGAGGGTTAACAATTGAAATCCTTCCAAAAGCTGATAAAAACAAAAGCGAAGATGATGATTATAAAGCTTGGCATGGTGCTTTACTCAATATGCTTAAAATATGTAAGCACATCAACGTAAAATCAGTATCAGAAGCTAACCTTAAAAGAAAGCATAATTCCTTATTAGATTTGTACTTCGAGATGTATTTAGACGAGGTACAAAGTCTTCTCAGGATGGGATTAATTAAGCAATACCGCAGAGACTCTTCAAATGTACTTGCTTTAAAAGGTAGATTGGATTTCAATAAAAATATCCAACAGAACCTCATCCATCAAGAGCGTTTTTATACTGAACACCAGATTTATGATTACGAGAATTTGATCAATCAAATACTATTAAAGGGTTTATCAATACTCGGAAATTTAACATACGATTCTCAATTGAAGGATAAGATATTGCAGCTACGTGCTAATTTCCCAGAAATAAAAGAAATACCAATTCAGAAGCATCATTTTGACAAAGTCAAGGAAAACAGAAAGACGGCATCCTATACTAGAGCATTGCAAATTGCTAAAATGATAATTCTTAACTACTCTCCAGATATTAAGTCTGGCCAAGAAAACATGTTGACTTTATTGTTTGATATGAATAAACTTTGGGAAGAATATATTTATAGAATGTTATTGAGAACGAAACGAGATGATATCACCATTAGTTTTCAGAACCAACAAAATTTTTGGGAGGGCAGAAACATTAAGCCAGATTTGGTAATTATTAAGAATACGGGGGAGGATTCTGAGACGTTCATTATAGATACCAAGTGGAAAATACTAGATACTAGAAACCCTAAACCGAGTGATGATGATTTAAAGCAAATGTATGCTTATAATATGTATTGGGATGCAAAACGCAGCATGTTACTTTACCCAAATTCAAAAGCAATAACTGAGAAGTTTGGTAGCTACTGGAAAGGAAGAGAAGAGCCGTTGGATAATCAGTGTAAAGTTGCTTTTGTTAATGTTTTAGGCGACGATAACTATTTGGACTTATCAATTGGTGAGGCAATCTTGGATAAACTAATTGAAAAAGATAGCTAATATCTTTAACCTGCATCAGGGTATTGACCTAAATAGGCTCTCAAGATTAAGCCTATCCAACACGCAGTAAAGGATAGAGAAATCTTTAATTCGTGCAAATATTGACTTAGATGTAAGAAGAGCTCTTTTAAGAATGGCACTTAATGAACCCGCGCCTAGTCAAATCGAAATGATTAAATCGGTTTTAATTGCAGCGGATGAGTTAGAAGAAGCTTATACTGGGGGTGATGAAGAAGGATTTTAAATAATAACTATATCTTTGTGGGCTCCTATTGAAGCTTATAGATTAGATAGTACTGATATAAAAAGAATGCAACTTAACTCAGATTATGTTCATGATTTTAAATCAGCCCTTATTTATTATTGTTAGATGCTTCGCTTGCCGCTATTTCTGCCGAAATAAACTTTGAGTCTAACATGTCAACTTGACGAATAATTTTATCGTTCTCCCATTGGATCCAAACATTCAATGGAATGGCATAGTTCTCTTTTGAAAATTTCCCCACTGCGTAAAGCTCACCAAAGTATGCCGACCACACTTCGCCATTATTTAATTCAAACGTTTGAAGTCTACCTTCCGAAAAGGTGATGTCTTCATAAATACTATGAATATTATTCCAATAGGTAATTGCATCAGCTCCGCCTGATGCAACAGTAGCCGTATCTCCTGCTGTTTGTAATGTAAAGTCCTCTCCTAACAGTTCCTTCACATAAGAAAAATCTGCTTTTGCAAAGAGATTCATATTCCTGAATAAGGTTTCAGCTTTAGCGTCATGTGAGGTGAAAATTCCGCTTAATGGGTCTCCGTTTTCAATAATTTCTTTTTTCGTGTTGACATTTTCTGACGCAGATTCAGAGCAAGAAACAAATAGGGATGTAACGATTAATAGGTAAAATATTTTTTTCATTTGTTAAGGTTTTATTTTTCAGTGTGAATATAACAATTCTACTTTTATGATGAATGCTAACGGTCCTTAGCTGCGCAACGTGCGGATTAATACCAAGGTTGTTTTCTTAAAGATAAGAATTGATTTGTTAACCCATGATTGATTTCGCAAATCGAAAACCCGCATGGTGCGCAGGTGATGTTACCAATATTTGTCTAAATACCATTCCCAGAATAGCGTAATATTAGAGCCGATACAGATAAAATCAAAAAGATGACGGAAAAAGAACTTGACGAATATTTCAAAAGTGATAAGTCAACTTGGTACTTCGCAAGTAACGATGGTATTAGAATTTGGGATCGAAAGAAGGTCAGATACACTCACTGAACTAATAAAAATGAGATACTTAGTCGTATTATACACAAGGCTAATCTAGACCAAGACCTATAGATTGATATCCATCGTACTTTCGCTCTGAGGAGCCTCTTCATGCTTCTTGTATGTACCCAAGATATAATCTCCGAGGCTGTTGGTAATTCCCCACCAGAGGTTTTCGTTGCGGTAGTGATGAAGGAGGTGTGCCTTTTTAAGGTTGTTAGACCAGTTGGTGAGGGGATTGTATTCCGCCACGTGATGTCCGAGGTGTACCCATTCATAATAAATATAATAGGCAACAACCGCACTTGTGTAAAGCAAGGCGATATCCAGACGGAAGGTAATTAGGTAGGCAGTTAAAAACATTGATACAAATAGTCCTACGGAGAAAGTGATTGGTGCGAATATCAACTTGATGTTATTTGGGTTTTCATGGTGTCCATAGTGCAAAATGTACATCCCATTTCGAATGAATTCAGGAAGCTTAGTTGCCATTCCAAAGCCAATTTTTGCAAGGCCGTTTTCAATTGATAACACTTTATAACGTGACTTTTCAAAATCAATTGAATCGCCTGGCTTTACATCACCAAATATAGAGACATCTACTTCTTTAAACTTCCCTATCTTCAAATGGAGTATATACTTGTGTACAAACCATTCAAAGAAGGGTGCCAAAACAATAGGAATAAACATTATCCACCAATAGGTTATTAAGACATTCCCGTATATTGAACTGGTATAGATCAATAATGCCATCAAAATAAAGATATACAACCATATCGAAGGATGTGAGAAGAAATGTTTAAGCATTGTTTTCATGAGGATAGGTTTGATTACTGGATTACATTTCATCTGCAATTTGACGAAAAACGTACCACCAGTTTATACGTTCCGCAAGCAACTTATTGTCCTTATCGTTGAGCAGGACAATAATCAAATTCTTTTTCGGATTGATGTAAATGTGTTGTTTGTAGAGTCCGATAGCCATGAAATCGCCGTATTCTTTGAGTCCGATATGCCAAGAATTATTGTAATTCCAACTACTACCTTCAGTTGTGTCGCGCTTGATGCTCTGGGCAAACCACTCCTTACTGATGAGTTGGGTTCCATCCCAAGATCCCTCATTGACGAATAATCGACCAAATTTCGCGTAGTCTAATGCTGTCGCACCAAAACAGCAGAACGTCTTTTCTAATTCATTTTTTTTGTCTGTTGACCAGATTGCATCGGAACAGGATTGGATTGGTTTCCAGATTTTTTCTTCCATATAGCTTGATAGTGAGCCATTCGTTACTCGAGTGAGAATGATGCCAATCAATTGACTATTTACATTGATATATTCTTGCTTCGTTCCTGGAGTCGTTGCGATTTCAATTTTCTTCAATTGCCTGAGAATATTGCGACCGTAGTACAAGTTGATATCTAGAATCAGTCCCGGTTTGAACCCCGATGTGTGATTCAACAGATGTCGAATCGTTAATTCATCTGATCGTTCGATTGTCTTGAGTTCAGGAATGTAAGTTAACACTGAGTCATCGAGGCTTTTGATCAATCCTTCCTCCAAGGCTATCCCAAGAAGTGCCGATGTGAATGATTTTGCCATTGAATACGATGGATGAACACTTGCTGAGTCAAGATCTTTTCGATAGTATTCATACTTAACTGAGTCATTCTGAATAACCAAAAAGCTGCGCACAGAATGACTTTCGGCAATTTCATCCAGCGTTAAGAAATACGGAATATCCTTTGTCCAATCATTAACCTTTACATCAAAATCTTCTGGATCGGCATACTCAAATTGAAAACAATTCGAACTTCCTTCAACTGTATTACAAGGAAAGCGTTTTAAGTCCTTGGCATCCGGTCCTCCTAAGAAAATAGCCTTGGCTGGAATGCAAGAGGTTAGAAAAGAGAATAGAAAGGGTGCAGCAAGGAACAATATTTTGGCAGCGATGTCTTTAGGAATTGGTATTTGGTTCTTTTTACTCACAATGGTCAATTACATATAACGTTTATTATAACAGGCTTAGCCTGCCGATAGGCGGCTATGATTTGTTATACAATGTTAGCACCTTTTTATTCACATTCGGTTTCAATAAAGTCTTCTGTTTCGTCATCATATTCCGAACATTTTTTTTCAATCAGAACCATTTTACTATTGACTACTTCGTATGTAGCATTGATATGACCTCTTCCGGCACAACATTGATTATGCTCATAAATCAGTTTTGAGTCATAATCAAACTCTAAAGAAGTTCCACTAAAATCACTTTTTGTATGTTGATCGGAATTTGGGTTTCTCAAAATGTAAATACTTGAAGTATTTGGACCTGCATAACTGACTTCAAAGACAGAAAAATCCTGTATGCCATCAAAGTTATAATCTCCAACACTCACGTTATCAACTCCAAATAATTGACAGTCTAATTCAATAGTCTGAATTAACTTATCAGTTTGTTTTTGAAATATTTTTACTCCTGATATTCTA